>CEOF01205653.1_pt1 | contig 76072 bp, 63 predicted proteins | sample 361311 | NCBI WGS metagenome assembly CEOF01 (sample SAMEA2619667, study PRJEB7988) | marine metagenome | biome: marine biome (ENVO:00000447); feature: surface water layer (ENVO:00002042); material: "saline water (ENVO:00002010), including plankton (ENVO:xxxxxxxx)" | depth 5 m
GGCAACGTGATGCTCTACCAGCTGAGCTACTTTCGCAATAAAAATATTAAAAAGCTAAAAACAAGAGTCCAATTTTAGAAAAATTAATATGAAAAGACCAATATCTTTTTTAAAAAATTAATGATTATGACCATGATGAGGATCACCAGGGAGTCTACCCTTAGAATCCATAGAAGGACCACCAATTTCTAAAATTTTTTCTTTACCTTTATCCACAATTTTTAAGATTTTTGTATTATCAAAAACTAATTTATCTAATTCAATTTTTTCAAATGTTATTGAATTTATAGCATTTTCTAAAGATTGATTTGCCTGATTTAATTGAGCTTGATAACCATAAATTCTACTTAATGTCTTCTGATCATTTTTATATAAATTAATCAAATCTGAATCAGGATTACCTTGCTTCATTTTTTCTAATCTATCACCAACTCTTTTAATAGTATTTTCACACCAAGCTAAATCTGTAATAGGTAATTTTTCATCAATAATATTTAGTTCAAACTTATACAGTATTTTACCTCTATCTCCGGCAATATAAGTTGGTATTCTAGAACCTCCATCTGAAGATCTTGTTCTACCTCTACTACTTAAAATCATATCAATCTCAAAATCAAAATTATATAATTTAGTTAAATCTTGTTGAGTTGCATTAAACAACAGTATCACAATATCACTTCTGTTGCTAACTTCATTAATAATGTTTTTTAATGATATAATTGGATCTAGTACTTGAACTTCATTATTATCAAAATTAGAAGTTAAGCCTATAACTCCAATATCTAAATTATTTGATTTAATGATTGTATATGGCTCAAATAATAATTCACCTGATTTATTAACAATATTACATGATAAAAATGGAAAGTTTGATTTTTTGTATTGTTCCAAAACAAAATCTAGACCTCCAGCAAAATCTTTTGAACCCAATGAAAAAGCATCACAACCCATTTGATTAAAAGAATCAATAATTATTTCAGCGTTAACTTTAGCAACATCAGTAGTTACGCCTGGATCTATGATATTTTTTTTAAATAATAAGTCTCCAGCGTCTAATATAATAGGATTTAAACCTTGATTTTTTAAATTTTCAATGACTGTAGCTTTTCGAGCAAGACCGCCCAATGGTTTCTTTTTTCAACCACATGGATCTATTTCACCATGGACATTTGTTGTTCCAATAATTGTCAAAATATTTTTTTCTGCTGTATCCTGAGCAGTTAAAAAATATAAAAAGCTAATCATTAGTATCAATTTCATCATCTTATTTGATTTTTGTTTTAATTAATATATATAAACTTATACCCAACAACACTATATCTTCAAATATTCTTTTTATCATATTATTTCTTAATTCTGTATCATCTAAATTTCCAGAGTTTAAATCGAAGCATCCGCAATCAACATTTATTCCTCTATAGAGAGCCTGAATCAGAATAAATAAGAACCATAACAATAAAGCAAAGGATATAAAAGATGCACCATTAACTTTAATGTTAAAGATTAAGCATAAACCAATTATAAGCTCTAGCATTGGAACAAATAATGCAAATAAATTACTCAAAATAATAGGAGTCACGTGATAATTATCTATAATATTTGAAAAACTAACAGGATCAAGTATTTTATCTATACTAGCATAAATGAAAACATAACCTAATAATAGTCTAAGCAGAAAAAGAATATTGATATTTTTATAAAATTTATTCATTAGAAACAGGATATTTATTATTAATCCACTCAGGAATTCCTCCTTCATAGATAAGTATTTTTTTTACTCCTAAATTATACAGATAAAAACCCAAATCTTCACTTAAGCTACAACCATGACCACTGCAGTAAATAATAAAGTTTTTATTAGCAAAAGATTTATTATCAATATTTTCAATATTCTTACTTATGTAAAAATCACCATTATCCAATCCAATAAAAAAAGAATAATCATCTAGTTTTACATTAATAATAAAATTTTCATTTAATTCAATTAGGTAATTTAAATCATAATCAGATTCAATCTGTTCAATCAAATCATATGGAATGTTTATTGAAGAAAAAATATGTTGATTTTTAAAAGAATCACTATCTCTTGCATCGATGAATGTTACAAGTTGGTTATCATATAAAAGTTTTGCAGTTTTTAAATCTACTAATGTTGGTGATTCTAAATTCTCTATAAACATTAATAAATTATTATTTTCATCTGAAACTTGATTAGCTTCAGCTAATTTAGTTGTTTTCAGTATAGGATAGTCATCTAAGAACAAATATCTAATAAATGATAAAACAACTGTTATTATTGTTATTTGAATTATATCTTTAAAATTAATTTGCATAAATCTAAATTATTCTAAGCCTAAATTTAATAAATAAAAGCTTTTTCTTTGAGAAATATTCAATAAAAAATAAATTAAGGCATGAAACAAATGGTTTTTTAAGGGGATATAGCTCAGCTGGGAGAGCGCTTGAATGGCATTCAAGAGGTCAGCGGTTCGATCCCGCTTATCTCCACAATAACTTAAAGGGGTAAAAATTTATGCTAAGTATGTCAAAATTAAGAGATAATTCAAAATGGGTTTTATGGACATTGCTATTTTTTTTCGTTGCAAGTATGACTGTAGGAGGGCTTGTGGGAGGTGCAAACATCCTTGGGACCATTCAAAGTTTTTTTGGTAAAGTTGATAAAACACTTTATGTTGGAAAAATTGGAGATGAAAGTATACCAATCTCCTATTATTTGAATGAAAGACAAATTCAACTTAATAGATTCATACAACAAGGTAGAAAAATAGATTCTAGAGCTGAGCAAAATGCAAGTGATTTTGCATGGAACAATATAATTGAAAGAAAAATAAAAGATCAAAAAATTGATGAACTAAATCTTCAAGTTCAACCAGACGAAGTTTATAATTTTTTATTACTTAGTCCTCCAGTAGCTTTTCAGAATAACCTTAAAGAATTAGGACTATACAATGACAACGAAGGTAATTTTGACTTAGATACCTACCAATATGCTGTAAGAAATGGTAACTTACCTGATACTACAAGAAGCTTACTTTTAATTTGGGAAAATTATTTAAAAACATTTTTAGCTGATAGAAAACTTCAAAGTTTTTTCAATAATCTAAATAGTATATCAGATTATGAAATTATAAATGATTATAAATTAAATAATATTAATTGCTCATTAGATTTATTAAATATAAAAGTAAATGATATAAATGATTCATTAATAATAATTAGTGGAAATGAAATTATTGAGGTATATAATGAAGATAAGGATGAAAAATATAAAAACCCTGAATCAATTACTGTCCAGTATATTTTATGGGAAAATATTGATTCAACAGACCTAGATTCAACTCAAGTAATTGATATGCAAGATAGTTTGCTTCAATTATCTATAGACTTTTCATCAGATGCTCAAATTACTTCATTTCAAGAAGCTATAGTTGATTATAATATTGAAAAAATTGATACTGTTAAAATAACAGAAGATTTTAAAAATAATTCAGGTTTACCATTTCAAATAGGTTCAGTTAGACAAGCAGTAAGATTTAGTTTTGATAACAATATTGGCGATACTTCAGATTCTTTTCAAACAGATAATGGTCTTGCAGTTTTTAATATATTAGGTAAAAATAAAAGCTACTATACAGAATTTGAGGAAGTTAAAGGAAGTATAGAAAGAAGTCTTAAAAGAGAAAAAAAACAAGATTACGCGTTTGAATTATTAAATAATACTGAATTCAAGTCTAGTGAATGGGAAAAGCTTGCTGAAAATAATAATTTATTTAACTACACTAAAAATGCTAAATCAACTATTGGTGGAAGCTTTCAAGCAATTGGAAGAAATAATACCTTAATAAACTTTTTAAATTCAGCAAGTGTAAGTGAATTTTCTGATATTATTAAATCTTCTAGTAATGTATTTGTAGCAAAACTTTTATCAAAAGATGAATTCAATGAAGAAAACTATAACTTAATACTAGATTCTTTAAGAACAGAGTCATCAAAAAGAGCAAGAAATAAAGTTTATAATCAATGGTTAAATAATGAAAAAGATAATATGGAAATTATTGATTTAAGATCTAAAATATTTTAGTTTTCTAAATCAGAAATTGAAACGTTATTTATAAATACATATTCATCTACATCTAAGCCCCATCTATACATTGATTTTTCAATTATAGATTTATCAAATTTTTTTTCATTAACATTTAAAACTACAGTATTTGTTAAGATAGAACCATCAACATATTCAATATGAGGCTTTCGTCTAAATTCGTTTTTTAAATTTATCTCTATATCTTCTTCTTTTAGATTAGATATTTTTAAGATTAAACTTTTATTTTTAGGATAATTATTTTTTTCATTTAGAAAAAATAAAGCTAATATAATTATTATAGGAATTGCTGTATATTTCATAATATATATAGTATAACTTATATATAATATTGTATAAAAGCAATGATTACTTAAAGTAAAATATTAAGTGTTTATTTTTCTAGTTTTAACACTATTTAATAAATACATACCAACTAAGAACATTAAAGCAAGCATCAACATTGACCACCTCATATTTCCTGTTAAATCAATAACTAAAGTAAAAAGTAATGGACCTAAAAAAGCAGTTGCTTTTCCTGAAAAAGCGAAAAAACCATAAAATTCATTTTCTTTAGTTGATGGTATCATTCTTCCCATTAAAGATCTACTTGCAGCTTGGTTTGGACCCATAAAAGTACCAACTAGAATTCCGCATACCCAAAAATACAATTCTCCATTTTCTAAAGAGGGTGCTATAAAAGCAATTAGTAAAGCAATAATAAATCCAAAATTAGTTATTTGAATAGTTTTTTTACCTCCAATTAAATCATCTAAAAAACCAAATAAAAATGCACCAATTCCAGCAAAAACATTTAAAACAATTCCAAATATCATTAATTTTCCGTTCGTATCCATATCAAAACCAAATTGTGTATAAGCATATGGTCCTCCAAAAGCAATAACTGTAATAATAGCATCATTGTAAATAATTCTCGCAATTAAAAAACGTACTAATTGCTTATATTTTTTTATTTCCTTAAAAGTATTAAAAATTTTTTTAAATGATTTTGTAATAATTTTTTTTGATTTATTTTTTGATACTTTTGAACCTTTAACAAAAATAAAAGTTGGAATAGAAAAAACTGCAAACCAAATTCCTATAAAAACATTTATTATTCTAATATGCTCATAAGAAGATTTATCTAAAATATTTCCTGTTAAAGGATTTAAAGGATTATCTGGTAAAACAAAAGATACAAAACAAAAAGCAAGAGCTATCAAACCACCTACATATCCAAATGACCAACCATACCCAGAGATTCTTCCAATTTTATCTTTGGGAGCTATTTCTGGTAAATATGCATTCAAAAAAACACCTCCCATTTCAAACCCAATATTTGCAATACAAAAAAACAACAATGCGCTAAAAACATCACCTTGTTGAGGCAAATACAATAAAAAAGAAAATAGAATACATACCCATGTCCAAAAAACTAAAAAAAGCTTTCTATAACCTCCCATATCAGCAATAGCACCCATAATTGGAGATAATAATGCAATTAAAATTGAAGAAACTGTTATAGCTTTTCCCCAGGCGGAAACACCTGCTTCTTCTGTCCCTAAAAAAATTGTTGAAGCAAAAAATGTAGAATAAATAAATGTTACAGTTATAGTTGTAAAAGGTTGATTTGCAAAGTCATAAATTGACCAAGAAAAAATAGTTCGTTTATAGTTTTTATTTGACATTTTTAATGTATTTTTTTAAATCCTTATAACCCTGAAAAGTAAATTTGAAAAACATAAAAATAAATATGATTATACTAAAAATAAATAGAATTTGCCAAAAAAATTTCCAAGTCATTTAATTATTCCTTTGTTTATCTGGATATATTAAAGAGCCAACAATCATTAAAAAAAAACTAAAAAATAAAGTTGATAAACCTATTATTGCTGGATTATTGATACTAATTCCTAAATAATTTCTAATTGGTTCAAGGCCTATTATACTTGAAAGTCCAGCTAATAATGATAAGACAGCACCAGTTGAACTAGCTTTATCCCAATAAAGACCTAAAACAACTACTGATATTGCTCCAGTAAAATATATAGCGCCTGTAATTCCAAGATAATCCCAAATGGCATCAGATCCCTCATAAAACATTCCCCAGTAAAATATATATATACCTAAGATTATTATAATAAATCTAGTTATAAATATTTTAAACTCTGAGGTTAATTCTTTTTTTGATAAAGGTTCGATTATATCATTTGTAATAATTGTACTCCAACATAGCAAATAACTATCATGAGTACTCATAAATGCCGCTAACATACCTGCAACAACTATACCTAAAACTCCAACGGGTAGTATTTCACTTAAATATTTTGGCATTAATGAAAGAGTTTGATTATTAGTATTACCATCAAAATAAACAAATGCACATATTCCTAAAAAACATGGTACTATAAATCTTATTAGAAATGAAAAAGATGACCATATATATTGTTTTTTTACTAAATCAGAACTTTTTATTGATAAAACTCTAGTTATTGAAGTTGGCCATATTACAGCACTCACAAATCCTAAAACTACTTGCCAAGAAATATAAAAACCCCCCATATTGCTTACAGGATTATAAATTTTTTGAATTTGATAATTATCACCTTTACCAACAAGTGTTTCTAAATATGTAAATAAACTATTCCACCCTAATGTTTTGATTGAAAAGAAAATACAAAAAATAAATCCTATAGATAATATAACAAACTGAATATAATCTGTTATAATAACTGATATCATTCCACCTGAAATTGTGTATATGAGCACTAGAACAATAAGAAGAAACATTATTATTACTAATAAATTATCATCATTATTTATGCCAAAAATAGTTTGAATAAATATTGCGCCAACTTTCAAAAAAAGTCCCATATTCAATATTCCACCTAGGCAAAGTAAAATTGCTCCTAAAATCCTTGTTTTTGGTCCAAATCTAATATTGTAATACTCAGGAATGCTTTTTACTTTCATTTCCCTAAGTCTAACTACTACAAAACCTGTTAGACCTATAAATAAAGTAACTATAAATGCAGCAAAACCAATATGAAACGATGAGAATAGACCATTTATTCCAGTTTGGGCATTATACATAACAGTAATAAGACCTAACTCAGTTCCAAGCATTGTCACAACACCAAGAGATAGAGATACACTTCTATTTGCTATCATAAAATCAGAAAAATTTGATATATATTTTCTTGATAAAATACCAATCAAAAAAATTAAACTTAGATATAATGCTATTATTATAATGTCTATGTAGCTCATTTAACTAATATAATAAAAATTCTTCATTTTCAAAAGTAATCCAATTTTCAAAAATTAAATCAATATTATTTCCATTTAAAATATAATTTCTAAGCTTATCTGATCCATAAAGCTTGTCAATAAAATTACCATCTAAAAATTTAAATTGGTATGGATGAATTTTATAAATTATATCCAATAATTTAATTGATAATTTTATGGGGTCTAAAACATCTCTATCTAAAATTTTAATTTCAATAGCATTACATTTTTGATTTATATATTTTGGCTTTAAAGATTTTCCTTTTATTGATTTTGGAACAAAACTAGCTTTTGTAATCTTTACTCCTTCAAAATTATATTTTTTCATTTCATCAATTATTTTATCTGGATCAAGCCACGGAGACCCTATAACCTTGAAAGGTTTTTCAGTACCTCTTCCTTCTGACAAATTTGTTCCTTCGATTAAACATAAGCCCGAATATAAAATCGCAGTTTCCAAATCTGGAATATTTGGAGAAGGAGACATCCAATTCTGATTTGTATCATCAAAATACATATTTCGATTCCATCCTTGCATTTTAACTATATGTAAATCACATTTTATTTTAGGACCAAGCCAATTTTTTTCATTAATCATTAATGCTATTTCACCTATTGTCATACCATGCCTTATTGGTACTTCATGCATTCCAACGAAAGAACTAAAATTATTATCCAAAATGGGACCTTGGATTTTACCGCTTATTGGATTTGGTCTATCAAGCACATAAAAAGGAATATCATTTAAAGCACATGCTTTCATTACATTAGTCATGGTACTTACATATGTATAATATCTACTGCCAATATCTTGAATGTCAAAAATAATTGCGTCTAAATTTTTAAGATAATCTATGTCAGTTTTAGAATTTTTATTGTAAAGACTAATAATTGGAATATTATATTCGTTACTATCATCTATATACTCTCCAGCAGCGAAATTATTTACTAATCCATGTTCAGGGGTAAAAATAATTTTAAGATTGAAATTTTTAAATTTTGGTAATATAGTTTTATTGATTTTATCAATATCAACAATATCACTTGAATGATTAATCACTAATCCTAAATTATTAATATGTTTAAATTTATTTTCATTTTCTAAGAAAATATCACTTCCACTAAATACTTTGTCATCTAAACAACTTTTTTTTACTTTAACATCTATTATTCTTGAATCATATACTTTATTATTATCCCTTATTAATAACAAAAAACTAATTAAAACCACTAAAGAAACAATTATATCTCTCAAAAAAAGAAATTTACTAAATTTTTGAAGTAGTACAACAACAATTAAATTTGTTATAACACTTCCTAAAATATAAAATGTCCATGCAATATTAAATTTAACAAAAATAAAAACAATTATAATTCCACTTATATATCCAATTATAATATTTGAGGTACTAAACTTTCCAATCTTAGATAGTATAAAAAAGCTTAGCAAAACTCCATAGGTAAATGATGCTATTTTTAAACCAATTATAATTAAAGAATTATCTACATTATTAAACATAATAGCGACAAGCATAAGTATTATCGTCCAAATTAAAGCAATCATTCTAGAAATTTTTAATGATTTAACTTTTGGAAACCAATCTCTTAATGTTGAGGAAGATAAAGCGTTGATTGATGAGCTTAAAGTTGACATAGCAGCAGATAAAACACCTGCAATAACTATACCTTTAAAACCAATTGGTAAAATATCTTTAATAACATATGTAATTTCTCTATCTTTTTCAATTAGATTACAATCTGTAACTAAATAAATTAAAGAACCAATAAATAAGAAAAGTGAAAATTGTATAAAAACAAATATTCCACTTCCAATCATAGCTTTTCTTGCTAAATTTATATTATTAGTTGCTAAAACTCTTTGAACCATCATATAATCAGAACCATGGGAGGCTAATGAAAGCATAGTGCCTCCAATAAATGCAGATAAAAAAGAAAATGGATTAAAAATTATATCTTTTGAAAAATTGAAAACTTTGAATTTATCTTCAAAATATAATGAGCTTAATGAATTACTAGGAATTAATTCAATTAGAAAATAAATACATATAAATGCACTAACTAAATAAATTATAAATTGAAATGCATCAATATTAATCACTGCTTTCAATCCACCAGAAACTGTATAAATAAGAGTTATAATACTTATAAGTACAATTGATTCATAAATAGACCAACCAGTGATTGATTGTATAATAATTGCAGTAGCTAAGAATCTTACTCCATCAGCTAAAATTCTTGTAATTAAAAATGTAAATGAAGCTAGTTTTTGAATATAAACATTAAATTGTTTTTCAAGTATTTCATAAATAGAAGTAATTCCATATTTAAAAAAAACTGGTAATAAAAAAAAACTAACTAATACTCTTCCTAAAATATAACCTAAAGCTAATTGTAAAAATGTCCAATCACCTCTATAGGATATTCCAGGAACGCTAATAAATGTAAGAACAGATGTTTCAGTTGCTACAATTGATAACATTGATGTATACCATGGAACATTTCTATTTGCTAAAAAGAAATCTGAAATTGATTTATTATTTTTGCTTTTTAATAGACCATAACAAGAAATTCCTAACAAGAACAAAATTATTATTAAAATATCAATTATATGAATATCAATACTCCTTAATATTAGTCATAATAGAATTATGCAGCTCTCTTCTAACTTTATAAATTCCTTTTTTATTTCTTGATGGATGCACTCTATTTGTTAAAAAAACAATAATAATTTCTTTTTCAGGGTCAACCCATAATGAAGTTCCTGTAAAACCTAAATGCCCATAAGACATATTAGAAAAATAATCTCCTGCTGAGCTTCCTTTTATTGAAGGTGTATCCCATCCTAATGCACGATCAGATTTAACAGGATTTTTTATTTTTGTAGTAAATTCTTTAATAAGATTTTTTTTCAAATATCTTCTACCTAAATAAATTCCTTCATTCAAAAAAAACTTTGCAAAACTACCTATATCAGTTGCATTTGAGAAAAGACCAGAATGTCCAGAAACTCCACCTAAAATAAAAGCATTCTCATCATGAACCTCACCTTTAATTAACCTCATTCTAAAATAATCATCATACTCAGTAGGAACAGCTATATCTTTATCTAAAGGATTAAAAGATGTTTTTGACATACCTAAAGGTTTAAAAAAATATCTATTTGATAATTTATCTAAATTTGAGTCTGATACTTTTTCAATTACATCAGCTAAAAGCATCATACCTAAATCACTGTAAACCATTTTTTCATCGGGTACATACTCTAAATCAAGATTAACTATATCCTCAATAATATCACTCTTATTTAATATTTTATCACTTTTGAAATATTCAATATAAGCAGGTAATCCAGAGCTGTGTGTCAATAAATGTCTAACAGTAATATTTTTTTTATTACCTTTTTTAAATTCAGGATAAAAATCAGATAAATAAAAATCTAAACTCAATAATTTTTTTTGTACAAGTTTCATAGCTACAGGAGTAGTAGATAAAACTTTTGTTAAAGAGGCTACATCATAAATACTTTCATTTGATACTAATTTTGAATCTTTTTCATAAGTAAATGATCCAAAACTTTGATTAATTAAAACTTTATTTTTTTTTGAAACAAAAAGTTGAGCTCCTGGAAAAATTGAATCTGAAATTGCATTATTGATTATGTTAAATGATTCATCTAAATTTATATTTAGACTTGAATCAAATATTTTTATATTTTTTTTTAATTCAATTCCACTTCCAATAGTAAATTTTTCACTTAAGCTTAAAGGTAATTTTCCAACTATATCTTTTCTACCAAACAATGCATCTGTAGCTGCATTTAAAGAAACAGATCCATATCCATAAGTACATAAATAAGCATCTAAATAACTGTAGTTAGGTAAATATGGACTACCAAAGCTTAATCCTATTGTTGGGACATTCATTAAACTTATCTTTTTAAGAAGATCATTATGAGAAGCATCAATTGTTGAAATACCTTTATCCATACTAATTCTAATTAGCATAGATACTATAACTAAATCTGATTTTTTTATTTTATTTAAAATATCTTCTTTCCCTAAACTACTCAGTTCATCATTTACATAAATCTCATTTACATTACCATGAATATATTTAACATCTCTAGAAAATGATTTCAATCTAGTCCTTAAATCATTATCAGTTGAAATTAACAGATGCGTTACTTTTTTATAGTTACTAGGTTTAAAAGGAATAATATTTTTATTATTTTTAACAAGTGTTATTGATTTTTCAGCAATTTTTTTAGCTACAGCACGATTTGCATAAGATGCAATTTCATCCTCTACATCAATCCATTTATTATCTTTTAAATTGAATAAGTCCATACTATTTTTTTGATTCATAATTTTATTATATGAATGATAAATTCTTTCTTTACTTATTCTACCTGTTTGTACTGCTTTATATACAGACTCTATCGCAGAAGTTGCATTGAGAGGTAAAAGTATAATATCTGCTCCAGCTTCAATTGCTTTGATAGCTGATTCTCCATGCCAAACATTAGAGGTTAAAGCACCCATTTCTAATGCATCAGTAATAATAAGTCCATCATATTGCCAATCGTTTATCAAAATATCATTAATAATTTTTTTTGAAAAAGTTGCCGGAATATTTTTATCATCTAAAGAGGGAAGAACAATGTGTCCTGTCATGATTGACTTTACTCCATTTTCAACTGCTTTCATAAATGGTAATAATTCGTTTGAATATAACTCATCTTTTGAAACATTAATTATTGGTAATTTAGTATGACTATCAGTGTTAGTATTGCCATGACCAGGAAAATGTTTTGCACATGCGATTAGACCTTGATCTTGAATACCATTAATAAAAGGTATACCATATTTTGAAACAATATTTGGATTATCACCATAAGATCTAAAATTTATTATTGGATTATCTTTATTATTATTTATATCTAATACTGGAGCCAAAATGAAGTTAACACCTATAGCTTTAGCTTCTTTTGCAGTAATTTTACCCTGAAGATAAGAGAATGTAGTATCTCCAGTTGCTGCAAGAGCCATATTAGGTGGAAATAAGGTTCCATTAATAAATACTCCTAATCCTCTTTCATAATCTGAAGCAATAAACAACGGTATTTTTGATATATTTTGATAATGCTTTATATTACTGTAAGTACCATGAATATTTCCTGAAAATGTTATTAATCCTCCTATTTTATAATTTCTTATAAAATATTCAATATCTTTTTTCCCCCAACTCTCCTTATTATGAAATTTTCCATCAATTCTTAACATAAACATTTGAGATATTTTATCTTTCAAGTTAACCTCATCGCTTACAGAAATATTTTCATCTTTGATTTCGTTGTTTTGAAACTGATAAGAAGAGCAACTAAAATATATTATAATAAAAAAGAAATGAATTTTTTTAAACATAAATTCTTTCCACTCTATTAGTTAAACCAGTTAGGTAAATATAAGGTATGGTTTTAAATTTTTCAGCAATTTTTTCTAACCTCGAAAATTTATTATCCCCTCCCCATATGTCAACACTTTTAATTTCTTCATTCATATTAAATGATGAAATATCTACGCAAATTAAATCCATAGAAACTCTTCCTATTATAGGAAATATAAAATTTTTATAATATACATGACCTCTATTTGAAAAATTAAAAGGTATTCCATCTCCATAACCACATTGAACAACAGCCATTTTTAAATCTTTATTTGCAGTATAGGAACATCCATATCCAATTTTATCACCTTTTTTAATATTTTTGAATAATACTGCGGGTGCTGTTAATTTCATTACTGGTTTCAAATTTTTATTTATTTTTTTATTAGGTGATATCCCATAAATTGACAATCCTGTTCTTACAATATCAAATGAAAACTTACCATAATTGAAAATACCTGCGCTATTTAATAAATGAAATTTTACTTTTTTATCTTTAATTTGATTAATTATTTGATGAAATAATTTAATCTGTTTTTTATTATAACTAGATTTTATATTATCAGCGCTAGATAAATGAGAATAAACACCTTCTAATATTATATATTTTGAGTCTAAAGCTAATTTATAAATATTTCTAAATTCACTCATTTCACAACCCAATCTCTTCATTCCTGTATCAACTTTTATGTGACATCTTACTTGATATTTTTTTTTACTACATTTTTCATTTATATAATTAATATCTTTTAATGAATTAATTGTAAAAATAATATTTTTTCTCATAACATTATTATTTAGTACTATTTTACCCAAGTGAAAAATATCAATTTTTATATCTTCGTTTAAAATTTGAATAATTTCATTGTTTGTAGCTACACAAACAGTTCTAATTGAGTTATTGCTTAATTTTTTTACAACTTCAATAACACCATGACCATAAGCATTTGATTTTACTACGGGAAAAATTTCTGAATTAGATACTTTTGATTTTAAATAATTTATATTATCTACTAAATAATTAAGATTTATTTTTGCTTTAGAATTCATATTTAATTTTTTGCTTGGATAATATCATTTATAGAAATATTTATGTTCTTACCTTGAGCAGCTAATACACCAGAACTAACCGAACACGAAATATCAGAAAAAATCCAATTAATTATTTTAAATTCAAATCTTAAAGAGTCTATTAATAAAGATCTAAAAAAATTATTTTTGATAATACTTCCATTACCAGCAATAATGATATTTTCTTTACTGAAATTCATTTCACTTACAAGATAAATAATATAATCACCAATATGTCTGGTTCCCTCTTGTATTACAGATAATGCAATATCATTACCATTTTCAGCTAAATTAATAATATCTTTAGATAATCTTGCAGTATTAAAAACTATATCTGAATTATTAGTTAACTCTTGTTGAAGAAAATTAATATCAGAAATATTATAAACTTTTTTTATACAATCATGAATCCCAATTATATCATCATTTACTGCAATGAGTTCTTGATTAAATAAAATTTTATTAATTATTTTTTTTCCAATCCAATACCCACTTCCTATATCTCCTTTGTCATGTCCATTTCCAGCTACTTTAAATATTTTACCATCTTTATCTTTTGCTAAACAAACAATTCCAGTACCGATAGATAATAGAACCCCTCTTCCTGTAGGGCAAAGAAGCTGATAAGCTGATTCTGTGTCTGATAAAATCAAACTATTTTTTGACAAACTAAGCTTATCTAATTCTTTAAGAAGCAGTTCTCTACTATGGATATCAGATATTCCAGATAATCCAAAACCCAATGCAGAAATTTCAGATAAATCAATATTAGCTTTTTTTGCTAATTTTTTTACCAAATCAATAATGATTTTAACACCATTTTCTTTGTAGACATAAAGATTAGATCCCTTAGCTTTTAATTCAGTCAATATCTGACCTTTTTGATTAAAAATTACACCTCTTGTGTTTGATCCACCACCATCAATACCTAGAATATATTTATAGTTTTTCATTGATTATGAACTTTTCTATCAATAATGTTGTAACTAATAAAAGAAAAGACTAAAGAATAAAATATTGAAATAAATAGCATGTTAAAGAAAATTGTTTGAAAAGAAGTTATATTTTGAATATTTATCAAAGAACCAGAAATTGGTAAATAAATAACAAAATTAATATATTCAGATGGATAAAGGTTTATTGGCATAAATGAACCAATACTAAAAGACATAAATAAAAAAAATAGACAGTTAAATAAGTTAAAAATATATTGTTTTTTAAAAAGGCTAGATACAATTAAAGATAAATTTGATACTAATATTATACTGGGTAGTAAAACAAAAAAACATTTTAAGAATTGACTAAAACTTATAAACCCAACACTTAAAGAATTTAAAACTATTGCAGAAACAGTAAATTGGAATAGACCCATTAAAATTGAAAATAATAATTGAGATATAAAATATTCAGTTGTTGTTATAGGTAATGAATTCATAAAATTACTATTATATATTTTTTTTATCCAATTAAAATTTAATAAATATACGGTAAACAAAACAGAAACCAGCAAAATTCCAGAGCATACCCAAATTGAATAAATTGGCTTAAGTTCAGTAAAAACTTTTGAAAACGGTACCGCAAAGAAAACATATATAAAGCATGGTAAAATAAATGATATACCAAGCAAGCTAAAGCTTTGCTTTTTCAAAATCAAAAATTCTCTTAGAATTAATATTTTAATATTCTCAACCATTATCAATTTCTATACCTTTAAATATATCTTCTAAACTACAATTAGAAATATCAATATCTTCTATTTCAGAATTAAGTGCTTGCTTTAGTATTCTAAAGCACTCAAGTTTATCAACAGAATAAAACTTAAAAATATTATCTGAAAATGAAGAATTAATAATTTTTGGATTCAAACTTATTATTTTAATAAAATCATTTGGAATTTTATCTTTAAATATTATTGAAAACCTTGCTAATCCATGTGTGTTATTTACCAAATTTTCAAAAGTACCATTATACTTAATATTACCATTATACAATATTGCTATTCTGTTTGAATAATCTTGAGCATCATTAAAATTATTAGTTGTAAAAAAGATAGTTGATTTATTTAAAGAATTACAAATGTAATTCCAAATAACACTTCTAAATTTAGGATCTATATTTGCGGTTGGCTCATCTAATAAAATGATATCAGGATTATGAATCACAGATCTTGCAAACATAATAACTCTTTTCAATCCAAAAGATAAAGATTTTGGATAATAATATAAGTAATTATTAAAATGTAATAATTCAGATATTTTTTCTATCTTTTCTTTTAAAGAGTTCTTATCAATTCCATAAAGTCTAGCATATATATATATATTATCATAAACTGTTAAATCTAAATCAAATTCAGAATTTTGTGGCATATAGCCAATAATAGATTTTATTTTATTTAATTTATTTTCTGTGTCATATCCTTTGACATAAATAGTTCCTTTATCTTTTTGAATAATCCCTGAAATCATTTTAATTATTGAAGACTTACCAGATCCGTTTGGACCAACCAAAGCAAATCTAGTTCCTTTTTCAACACCAAAAGATAAATCAGCTAGTAAAGTTTCTGATTTTATTTTTTTTGCTACAGATTTAAATGTTATTGATGCTTCCATATTATTTAATGTGCTTCATACCAATTAGAACCAAAATTATAGTCAACTTTTATTGGAACACTTAATTTTATAGCATTTTCCATTTCTTCAACCACTAATTTAATTATTTTATCTTTTTCAGATTCTGGAGATTCAAACAGTAACTCATCATGTATCTGTAGAATCAATTTAGATTGAAAATTTTTTTCTTTTATTTTTTCATGAATTTGAATCATAGCAACTTTTATCATTTCTGCTGCTGTTCCCTGAATAGGCATATTAATTGTTGCTCTTTTTTCTGCTTGTTGAACCATCTTATTAGTAGCTCTTAAATTATATGTATTTCGTTGTCTTCCTAAAATAGTTGAAACAAATCCATTATCTAATCCATGACTGACTGTTTCATCAATATATTTTTTTATCCCAGGATATCTATCAAAATAATTAGATATTATATTTGAGGCTTCCTTGATAGGTATCTTAAGTTCTTGAGAAATTCTAAAAGGGCCAGCTCCATATGCAATACTATAATTAATAATTTTTGCTACTCTTCTATGCTCATATTGGACATCATCTAAATCAATACCATAAATCAAAGAGGCTGTTTTAGAATGAACATCTAAATTATTTTGAAATGAGTCTATTAATTTTTTTTCATTTGAGTAGTGTGCTAATATTCTTAATTCTACTTGTGAATAATCAAAAGAAATTATAAAATTTCCATCATGAGCTTTAAAAGCTTTTCTTATACTTTTACCTACTTCAGATTTAATAGGTATATTTTGAAAATTCGGGTTAGTACTTGATAATCTTCCAGTAGATGTAATTGCCTGATTAAAAGAAGTATGTATTCTTCGAGTAGAAGAATTAATAAAACCAGGAAGCTTATTTAAATATGTATTGACAAGTTTATTTAAATGGCGATATTTGAGTAACAATTCAGCTATAGGGTGATGATCAACTAATTTTTTTAAAACATCATAAGAAGTACTTCTCTTTTTAAACATTTTTAATTTCATATCTTCAAAAAGTACTTCTGAAAGTTGTTTAGGAGAATTTATATTAAATTCTTTATTAGAAACTTTATATATTTCATTTTGTAGGTTATTTAACTTAGTTTGTAAACTTTCACAAAGTTTATTTACAACTAACTTATCTACATATACCCCATTAAACTCAATATCAACAAGTACTTTAATCAAAGGCATCTCAACTTCATAAAATAATTTATCGACTCTCTTATTTTTTAATAAATCTTTTTGAATTTTATATATTTGGAACACAATATCAGCATCTTCACATGCATAAAAACAAACTTTATCAATAGGAACCTCATTCATTGAAATTTGACTATTTTTCTTTCCGATGAGATTTTCAATTGGTATCATTTCATAGTTCAAATAATCTTTAGATAAATTATCTAATTTATATGAATTTTTTTCAGGTGAAATCAAACTTTCTGCAATCATAGTATCAAAATAAATAAAATTAATATTAATATTATTTCTTTTTAAAACTAAAGCATCATACTTAATATTTTGACCAATAAATTTTATCTTTGGATTTTCAAGTAAAGATTTTAAAATTGGTAGTATTTCATTGAGATTTGATTTTATTGGTAAATCTTCTTTGCACATTAAAGGTATATAGTAAGCTGAATTTTCCTTAAAAGAAAATGATATACCTACAATTTTAGCAATATTTGGATCTAAACTTGTTGTTTCTAAATCTACTGAAACAACTTTTTGATTGTTTATTTCGTTCGAAAAACTTCTAAAATTACTAAATGTATCTAAAAGAATGTATGATTTATTTTTCTTTATATCTTCATTTTCTAAATTAGGTTTTATGTTTAAAAATTTATCAAAAGAATGGATATCATAGCTGTGAAGAGCACTTAGAAACTTATCGTAACGTAATTTATCTATGCTTAATGCATCTAAATCAAAATCTATATCTACATCAGTATTAATTGTAACAAGACTCTTTGATAAAAATGCGTGATCTTTACTTTCAGATAATAATTTAATTGTTCTAGGATTATCAATTTTATCAATATTCTCATAAATATTTTCAATAGTTAAAAATTCTTTAATTAATTTAGTAGCAGTTTTTGCTCCTATACCCTTGACTCCAGGTATATTATCTGAAGTATCCCCTATTAAAGCAAGATAATCAATAAAATTATTAGGATTTATTCCATATTTTATTTTTACATTATCAACATCATAGATTTTTGATGGTTTAAAACTATTTCCTGGGTTAAATAGAAAGGTTTTTTCATTTACAAGTTGCATTAGATCTTTATCACCACTATACATAAAAGTAGAAATATTATTACAATCTAATAAATTAGGTATCGTTCCTATTATATCATCAGCTTCATACCCATCTTTTTTAAATATCTTAATATTCAAAAGATCTAAAACATTATATAAAATTGGAAGTTGTTCAGACAAATCATCCGGCATGGGCTTTCTATTTGCCTTGTACAAATCATATGCTTTATGACGAAATGTTTTAGCTTTTGTATCAAGAATTACAGAAATATATTTTGGCTTTTCATCTTTTAAAATTTTTAATAATGTATTAGTAAAGCCATATAAAACAGAAGTATTTTTACCTTTAGAAGATGTCAATGGATTTTTAATCATTGCGTAATACGCTCTATATATTAAAGCCATACCATCAATTAAAAATAACTTATCTATCATAAATTAACTTTTCTTAAATACAGGGATTGATTTCATTTTGTGAATATTATTTTGTCTATGGGTATTATAAATATCTAATATTTTTTTTTGTTTATCATTTAAAATTATAGATTGTGAATTCTTACTTTCTTTAAATTTCATAGCCCATTCTAAATCATCATACGAAATTCCTAGCTGATCCTCATCTGTTCTACCATCATCCCATAAACCATCAGTTGGAGGAGCTTTAATAATTTCATTATTTACTTTCAAATCAATAGCTAGCTTATATACTTCTGATTTCATTAAATCTGCAATTGGACTGATATCTACACCACCATCGCCGTATTTAGTAAAAAAACCAACTCCAAAATCTTCAACTTTATTACCAGTTCCTACTACAATTCCTTTACAACCTCCAGCAACTATATACAAAGTTGTCATTCTTATTCTTGCACGAGAATTTGCAAGAGAAAGTTTATTATGATAATTAATTGGTACAATATTTAAATAATCATCATACACTTTTGACAAATCCATATTTATATTTTCTACATTACTATATTTATTTTTAAGAAAATTACAATGATTTATTCCTCTTTTTGTTTCTTCTTCATTTTGATAAATAGGCATAATTAATAATTTTGTTGGAAAGCCAGTTCTCGCACATAGAGTAGAAGTTACAGCAGAATCAATACCTCCAGATATTCCTATAACAAGTGTTTCTAAATTATTTTTAATTAAATAATTTGAAATCCAATTTGATATTTTATCATGCAATTTCATATTTAAGGGTTCAACCTTGTCATTGTTCTAGCAAAAGGAATAGTCTCCCTTATGTGAGATAGTCCACATATCCAAGCAACAACTCTTTCAATTCCCATGCCAAAGCCTGAATGAGGCACAGAACCATACTTTCTTAAATCTAAAAACCATTCATAATCTTCACGATTTAATCCTTCTTCTTTAATTCTATCTAATAATACTTTAATATCTACTTCACGCTCAGAACCACCTATTATTTCACCAAATCCTTCAGGAGCTAAAATATCCATACCTAGAACTACTTTTTCATTTTCAGGATCTCTTTTCATATAAAATGCTTTTATCTTAGATGGAAATCCGTACACAATTACAGGTTTTTTATATTGGGCAGAAATATATGTTTCTTCAGGAGAACCAAAATCATCACCCCATTGAATATCATAATTTCCTTTTTTTAGTAATTCAATACATTCTGTATAACTTAATCTTGGAAATGGACCATTAATTTCTTGTAATTTAGAAATATCTCTTTCAATAATTTTAAGTTCAATACTATTATTACTAAGTACTTCATTAATAATGTGAACTAATAAATTTTCAGCCCATTTCATATTTTCATCTATATTGCAAAAAGCAATTTCAGGTTCTACCATCCAAAATTCAGTTAAATGTCTTCTCGTTTTACTTTTTTCTGCTCTAAAACATGGTCCAAAATTATAATGTCTTCCAAAAGCTAAAGCACTAGCTTCTCCATACAATTGACCAGTTTGACACAAGTATGCTTTTTCATCAAAATAATCTGTTTCAAATAAAGTAGACGTTCCTTCAGCAGCATTAGGAGTGAAGATTGGAGTATCGACTAATGTAAAATTATTGTTATCAAAAAAATCTCTTACAGATTTAATTATTCTATGTCTAATTTTCAAAATTGCATGCTGTTTTTTTGATCTTAACCATAAATGTCTATTATTCATTAAATAATCAACTCCATGCTCTTTTGGAGTAATAGGATAATCTTTTGAAAGTTGATAAATTTCAAAGCTATCAACTAATATTTCAAATCCGCCAAGTGCTCTATCATTCTTAACAACTAAACCTTTAACTTTAATAGAAGACTCTTGAGTTAATGTTTTAAATAAACTAAACGGTTCATCTCCAAGCTTATTTTTTTCAACAATGCATTGAATTATTCCGAAACCATCTCTCAACATTAAAAATCCAATCTTTCCACTGCTTCTACTATTATAAACCCAGCCTTTAAGTGTTACTTTTTTATCTATATAACTAGCTATATCATTTACATTTATAAATTTCATCATATACCTTTACCAAGTTGAAGTTAATTCATTTATTATTCTTTTTGATACTTTATCAATTGCTATTCTCATTGCACCTTCTTTAGGAGTTCCATACTCATCGCTATCTTCTGAATCAATTAAGCCATCTAAATCATTATCAATTAAATCACTTCCAATGTCAGCTTCTAGATTATAAGTGGACCATTCAGTAATTGATTTATTAATAATTTCTTCATTATTTATTAAATCAATCCAAATCATATCAACCTTTATCATTACTTTCCATTCATTAACAACCTCAAAACCAGAAGAGTTATCAGCAGAAAAAACATTGGGCTTATCAGTTACTGACTCAACAGTGATATCTAATTTACTATCTGCATTCTCATAAGAAACGATATCTAAAATATTCTCTAATAACATTAAATCTAAAAACTTTTCATTCAAAATTGTCGCAACAGTATATTCTGAAGTTTTATTAACTATAGGTGGAATAACGACATTCTTAATATGAGCAGGTATTGAACCTTTAAATGAATAAAAACTACAATTAGAAATTAAAAATAAAATAAATATATAACGAACAAATTTAAACATTGTATTCTTTAATTTTTCTATAAAGTGTTCGCTCAGAAATATTCAGAGCTTTTGCAGTCTTTTTTCTATTGTTTTTAAATTTTCTAAGATATTTTTCTATTGCTTCCTTTTCAAGTTCATACATAGTCATTTCTCCAACAGCCTCTTCTTTCAGGCCTGATATTGAAGCATCTTCTATATTTGAGAAATGGAGCTTATTCAAATTTTTATTATTTTCATCATTTGAAGTAGGTAAAAATAATGCTGAATTAGCAGGTTTGTCATTAGATGTAATAGAATTCCCTGAAGTTATAATTTGCTTAAGCTCATTAACATCTTGACGTAAATATAATAACTGTTTAAGTATTAGTTCTCTTTCTAATTTATCAGATTCCCCATCAAGTGAAACAGGTAAATTCTCATTATTATTCATTAAATCAGTTTTCAGATTTTTTCTTACCATATCATCTGTAATTCTTTGACCATGATTCATAACAATTAAACTTTCTACAACATTTTTTAATTCTCTAATATTACCAGGCCAACTATATTTTTTCATTTCAGCAATTGCTTCAGAAGAAAAACCTTTAAATGCAATGTCATTTTTATTAGTAAACTCTAAACCAAATCTTTCTATGAATAAATGCAAGTCACTAAGATGTTCAGATAACGAAGGAACGTTAATATTAATTGTCTTTAGTCTAAAATATAAGTCTTTCCTAAAGTTATTATTATTAACTTCTTTAATAAGGTTTCTATTAGTAGCAGCAACTATTCTTACATCTACCTTATTAGTTTTTGATTCTCCAACTCTCATAAACTCACCATTTTCAATAACTCTTAAAAGCTTAGATTGGGTTTCTTTTGGTAATTCTCCTATTTCATCCAAAAAAATAGTTCCTTTATGAGCAGATTCAAAATATCCAACTTTATTATCAACAGCACCAGTAAATGAACCTTTTTTATGACCAAAAAGCTCACTTTCAAGAATACCTGAAGGAATCGCAGCGCAATTAACTATAACTAAAGATTCAAATTTTCTTTTACTATTTTTGTGTATAGCTTTAGCAACCATTTCTTTTCCTGAGCCTGAATCACCTGTAACTAAAACTGAAATATCAGTTGATGCAATTTGTCCAATTAAAGTAAGAATTTCAACAATCTGATCAGAGTCCCCAATCATACCAACTGATTGTCTTATTTTATCTAAATCTATCATTATAAATCCTGTTCCTTTAAATACTTAACTGCTTTGCTTGCAATATCTTTTCTGAAATATTTATTATCAAAATTAATTTTATCGGCTAAAGCATAAGCATGGTTAATAGCAGATTTTAAATCCTTGTTTAAGGCAACAACATTAAGGACTCTTCCTCCATTTGTAATAAATTTACCATTTTTAATATCTGTACCTGCATGAAAAATTATATCAGTTTTAAGATTATTTAAACCTGAAATTTGTTTTCCTTTTTCATACGATTCAGGATATCCATCTGATGCCAAAACAATTGTAACTGCATACTTATCATCCAGTTCAATTTCAAGATTATTTAAAGTTCCACTAATCGATGATAAAATGATATCTAAAAATGAACTTTTAACTAAAGGTATTAGAACTTGTGCTTCTGGGTCTCCAAGTCTTACGTTAAATTCTATTACATATGGCTCATTGTTTTCTACCATTATTCCAATATATAAAAAACCTTTGTATGGATTGCCTTTATCTCTCATTGCACTTAAAATGGGTTTAATAATATTACTTTCAACTTTCTTTCTTAATTTATTATTAAATTGAGGAGCTGGAGAGTATGCTCCCATTCCTCCAGTATTTGGTCCTTTATCATTATCATATATTCTTTTATGATCTTGGGCTGAATTTATAATTTTATAATTTTCTCCATCACAAATTGCAAAAACTGATAGTTCTTCTCCCTTCAAACATTCTTCAACCGAAATCTTTGCAGAAGCTAAACCAAATTTTTTGTTAATAAACATATCATCAATTGCTTCATTAAGCTCATCATCATTATTACAAATAATAACTCCTTTTCCTGCTGCTAAACCATCTGCTTTAAGAACCAATGGAAAACCTAATTTATTTTTTAATGAAAAAATTTCTAATTCATCACTACACTCAAAAAATGCTGGTTGAGGAATATTACTTTCTTCCATAATATACCTAGCAAATAATTTACTTGTTTCTAACTGAGAGGCATATTCATTGGGGCCAAATATTTTAATACCTTTATCATTAAAATAATTTACTACTCCATTTTGAAGGGGTTGTTCAGGTCCAACAACAATAAGATTAATATTATTTTTAATGACAAAATCATACAACAAGTCATTATCTAGTATATTGATTGAAACACTTTTAGCTATAGATGAAATACCTGCATTTCCTGGTGCACAAAAAAGATTTTTTACCCTCTCATCTTTCGATAAAGCCCACGCAATAGAGTGTTCTCTTCCTCCTGAACCTAACAATAAAATATTATACATTTTTCAATTTTTCCAATTTATCTCTTAATAAAGCTGCTTTTTCAAATTGTAAATCTTTAGCATAATTTAACATTTTTCTTTTAATTTCTTCCATCTTCTCTTTCTGCTCAATTATATCTAAATTTTTTATATCTATATCTATATCTTCTTTAATTATTTCTTCTATTTCATTATCAGCAACAACAGTAGATAGCTTAATTTCATCTATGTTTTTCAAAATAGTTTTTGGCGTAATATTATTTTTTTGATTGTAATCTGCTTGTATTTTTCTTCTTTTGTTTGTTTCATCAATTAAATATTTCATTGATTCAGTAATAGTATCACCAAATAATATAACCTTACCATTTATATTTCTAGCTGCTCTTCCAGCAACTTGCATTAGTGAAGACTTAGACCTTAGAAAACCTTGCTTATCTGCATCGATAACTGCAACCAGGGAAACTTCAGGCAGATCTAATCCCTCTCTTAAAAGATTAATACCAATTAATACATCAAAATGTTTTAATCTTAAACCACGTAAAATTTTTACTCTTTCAATTGAATCAATATCACTGTGCATGTACTGGCATTTCAATCCCATTGAATTCAAATAATCAGTTAAATCTTCTGCTGATTTTTTAGTTATAGTTGTAATTAAAACTCTTTCTTGTCTTTTTACAACTATTTTAATATTTTCTATAAGAAAATCAATTTGGCCCTTGGTTTTATGAATTTCAATTTTAGGATCTAATAGTCCTGTTGGTCTAATAATTTGTTTAACAATATTATCATCTGAAAGCAAAGTTTCATATTCCGCTGGTGTAGCCGATACGTAAATAACTTGATTAATTTTTTCTTCAAACTCATCAAACTTCATTGGTCTATTGTCTAATGCTGATGGTAACCGAAAGCCATGTTCAACAAGCGTTTCTTTTCTAGAACGATCGCCATTATACATAGCCCTTACCTGAGGAATAGTAACATGTGATTCATCAATAATCATCAAAAAATCTTCTGGAAAAAAATCTAAAAGACAATATGGTCTTTCACCTTTTTTTCGACCATCCAAATGTCTTGAATAATTTTCGATTCCTGAACAATATCCTAATTCCATCATCATTTCAATATCATAAAATGTTCTTTGCTCAAGTCTTTGTGCTTCAAGTAATAATCCATTTTTTCTTAAAAAAGATAATCTATCAAATAATTCTTTTTTAATAGATTTTATCCCTTTTTCAATTGTTTCTTTTGATGTAACAAAATTCTTACATGGATAAAAGGTTACATGCTCAATCTCTTTTATTATTTCTCCAGTAACTAAATCAAAGATTGATATTTTTTCTATTTCATCTCCAAAAAACTCTAATCTGATAGGATTTTCATCATAAATAGGAAAAATATCAACAATATCTCCCCTTACTCTAAAAATACCACCATCAAGAACCATATCATTTCTTAAATAATGTATATCTATTAAGGATTTAAATAAATCTTTAGGATTTATTATTTGATTTTTTTTTACTGTAATCAATAAATCTATATATTCTTTTGGAGAACCTACTCCATAAATGCAACTCACACTTGCTATAACGATGACATCTTTTCTAGAAACAAGTGAAGTCGATGATTTAATTCTCAATTTATCGATCTCTTCATTTATTGATGAATCTTTCTCAATATAAGTATCTGTTACAGGCATATATGCTTCAGGCTGGTAGTAGTCATAATAAGAAATGAAATATTCAACTGCATTATCAGGAAATAGAGATTTGAACTCACCATATAATTGAGCAGCTAATGTTTTGTTATGAGATAATATAAGTGTAGGTTTTTGGACTTTTTGAATTACGTTTGCTATTGTAAAAGTTTTTCCAGATCCAGTTATCCCTAATAGCGACTGATCTCTCTGTTTATCATTTAGTCCTTTTACAAGAGAATCAATAGCTTTTGGCTGATCACCTAATGGTTTATATTTTGAAGTTAGCTTAAAACCTGACATATTGTCTTAAATTTTTAATTTACAGTTCATATAAATTAATGACAATATTTCTTATTAGTAAGTATTTTATTTTAATATTCAGAAATAGATGGTATATCTCTAGTGTAAGAAAATCCACCACCTTGTTGACCAGAAGTCCAGCTAATAAAATCAAAATTTATATAGATATCATGCTCAACAAGGTATGCTACAATAGGCCTATCAGGCAATTGAACTAACTGACCAAAGTTTCCTGCTTCATTTGATAATCCATTATAAAAAGTCAATTCACCACTTAAAGCTTCATTAATAGTTCCTTCTGCCCATTTAATTAATATATCATCTTCAGAATTAAGCATATCACTGTATGAAGAATGAATATATGCATTATAAAGTGCACCATTATTTCCTCTAGTTAAACAAACATTATCAACAATACAATCTTGATTATCTGGAAGATTTACATCAGCATAATTATCTTTAGTAAATGTATAGCACAAACAACATTGAATACCATAATTACAATCCTCTTGAGATAAACTAACAGGATTACTGTCTTTACATGAAATAATTAATATTAAACAAAAAAGTATTTTTATTAAATTATACATATTAAAAATTAAATATAATTGAATACTTGAAAAAGGAAATTTATGAGTTATGCAATATTTGGAGCTGGTTGTTTTTGGTGTGTTGAAGCAATTTTTTCACAACTCAACGGTGTCTCAGACGTCATTTCTGGATATACAGGAGGAAATACAAAAAACCCAACATACGAAGAAATATGCACGGGAAAAACTGGTCATGCAGAAGTTTGTAAAATTGTTTTTGATAGTAATAAAATATCATTTGAAACATTATTACAAGTTTTTTTTGAAAATCATGACCCAACAACACTTAATCGTCAAGGTGCTGATATAGGCACTCAATATAGATCTTCTATATTTTATATAGATGAAGAACAAAAAATTGTATCTGAAAAATATAAAAAAATATTAGATGAAAGTGATGAATTTCAAAATTCAATTGTTACTGAAATAACCAAACTTGATACATTCTATAGCGCAGAAAACTATCATCAAGATTATTACAAAAATAATTCATTTCAGCCATATTGTAGATTAGTTATCAAACCGAAACTTGATAAATTTTTTACTAAAAATTACAATGTAAAATAAATAATATGAGTATATCTAAAATATTAATTATTTTGGGAATATTATTACTTACCACAGGTATTTTTTTAAATGTTATCAGCAGTAAATTAAGTTGGTTTGGAAACTTACCATTAGATTTTAAATATGAAGGTAGAAATACTAAAGTCTATGCACCTTTTGGCAGTATGATTATGGTAAGCCTAATTTTATCATTCATATTTAATTTATTTCAAAAATTATTTAAATAATTTTTTTAAAAAACCTAATTCTGGTGATAAAACTCCCACTTTTAACTTATAATCAGCATATTCAGGTCTAGTACTTAAAATCTTTTTTTCTATCCAAGGAATGCTTACCAATAAAAACATAATAGTCATTGAAATTGGAGCGAAAATCCATGTTAACAAACTATCATAAGTAACTCCATAAAAATACAATCCCCACCAAAAAAGAATTTCACCATAATAATTAGGATGTCTAGAATATTTCCATAAACCTGAATTAATAATTCCTTGATTATTTTTTTTAAAATTATATAATTGCTGATCACTAATTATTTCGTATAAAACACCAATAAAACAAATGAAGAAACCTAAGAAAGTAAATATATCAATTTTTTTGGTTAGGGCACTGTACATTGGAACACAACAAACAAAAACAATAAAAGTTGGGAAAAGATGAATACCAAAAAAATTTGAAAATTGAAAATACTTCCCTGAGACTTTCCTCATTTCTACATATCTCCAATCCTCATGATGTAATCCAGGCCATCCTCTAAACCAATTGAAAGTAAGTCTTGCTCCCCAAAAAATAACGCTAAATGAAAGTAAAAAAGCTTGAAAATTAAATCCGTTATTTAAATAAATAAAATAAAATAAAATAACTGGAGGAATAACACTCCAATAGGGATCGTAGATAGATGAATTCCTAAAGTAAACGCTAAAAATAAAAATAATGATTGTTGCTACGATATCTGCAATCATAACATTTAAGATATTGCTATAATTTAATATTTGAACAGTAAATAAAATTGCAGATATTGATAAAATATAAGCAAATAGTACTATAAATATACTTTTAGATTTAGACATTTTTTATTTTTCTCTTTTTTATTAAATAATAAAATGAAGATGTGAAAATCAATTCAAATATTATAAAAATAAATAAATTCATAGCAACGTTATCAGTAAATCCATAACTATGCAAACCAACATTTAAAAGATTTACACCAAACCATGCTAATGCAACAATTATATTTACTAAGGATAAGGCATAGATGTACCCAATTTTTTTAACAACACCTGATATTTTTAAATGCATCACCATTAACAACCATAAAACAATCAATAATGCACCATTTTCTTTTGGATCCCATCCCCAAAATCTACCCCATGATTGATCTGCCCATATTCCTCCCAAAATTGTTCCAAACATTGTAAAAAATAATCCTAATAATGTTAAACCAAAGGCGTTATTATAAATTTTATTTAAAAGAACTTTATTTTTTGGATTAATATAATTTATAACGAGATATATATGAGCCATTAAACCAGCAACTAGCGTTACACCATAACCAGTGGTTATAGTAGTAACATGAGTAGCTAACCAAAAATTTGAATTTAAAACGGCAACTAAAACACCTAAAGTATCACCATCTGCAGCATATTTAAAGCCAACAAAATGTAAAAATGAACCACCAATTGAAGCAATCAAAATACCAACTGTATCTTTTCGATAATATTCAAAAATCAAGGAAAATAAAACTAAAATAAGACCAACAAAGATTATAGATTCATAAAGTGTACTTACTGGAGGTCTTTGCATGATTATCATTCTTAAAAGTAATCCTAAACCATGCAAGATAAAACCAATAATCATTGAAAATAATGAAAATATTCTAAAGTAATTATTACTTATCATCCAACTAACCCCAACTAAGAAAAAACTTAAAATATAAAATACAATACTATATAAAAACATATCGATATCATTGTATAATGTTTCTAAGGGCAATAATGATTTGTTAATATTTTTTTTTGAATTAATTTCATCAATTATTTTTGTTGCATAATTATTAGCTAAATCAATATCATTATTTGTAAAATGATAAAATAATTTTTCATATAAACTTAAAATTTTTGATTCAAATTCTGTTAATTTTCTTCCATCCATTAATTCCCAGGGAGATTTCCATTCATCGTCATCATATGGAATGATTTTAATAGATTGAGCATATTGAAATTGAGTCATAGATTCTAATTGCATAGCAACTTGACTTAGTTCTAAATGTGATGCATTCCATTTACTTTCATCTGTATCAATTAAATTTTGAAGTAAAAATCTAAACTTATCAAAATTTCTCATAAAATAAGAGTAGCTTACAGGTTCGTTTGCTTCTAAACCCATAAAATCTCTATTTGTTTGATTTGTCAAACTTACTAAAGGTAAAAAGCAATAAAAACTATGTGCTATTTGATCAAAAGATAAAATATTTTGATAAATTTCAATAATCTGCTTATCTACTAAGCTTTGATTTTCTTCATCTTTTATTTTAAGAACTTCCAATAATTCTTGATTTTCTCTAAACCCTGTTAAAATTTCATTAAAACTATACCTGTGATCATCATTTTTATTTAGACCTAAAGAAAAGGATACTTCAGGATTTCTTACATTAAAAATTTGTCTATCAATTTCCTCATCAGAATTAACAAAAACATTAAACATCCAATCGATTGCTTTTACTTTATCTTTAAATTCAGTTTTTTTAATTGAACTTTTACCATAATATTGCAGCAAATGATTTCTTGCATATGTATCAAATGGTTTAACTCTTCCTGACTGAAGAACAGGTAAATCTTTGTAAGTAAATTCTGAAGAAATAACAGAAGAAAATAAAAGAATCATTATTATACTAAATTTACTAATCATACTTTTTTCTTTCTTAAAAACATTAAAAGCATATGATACAATATGCCAATAGACATAATAATCGTTGAAATATAAGGAAACAATCTTCCATGATTTTTTACAGTTGCAAGTACAGTTGTTTGCTTTGGACCATCTTCAATAAATGAAGCTTGATAAAAAGTATAACCTCTATGTCTAAGAGGTTCATTCATTGAAATTAAAACTTTTCTTGGTACATTATCTTCAATTAAATTGACTAAAGAAGAAAAACTTTTTGCAATATTAGTTCCAGGATGCATGATTTTTTCAAAATCAATTAACTCTAATTGAAAAGGCAAGTATGTTCTCTGTCTTCTTAAAAGTAACATATAGTCTTTTTCATCAACAGTTAATGCTTGAGTGATAGGTTGGCCAATATAATTTATATAAATTCCATCAAAAGAATCTGAGTTATTTAATCTATATATAATACCTGAAATATTTTTTTCATATTCTTTTTCACTTGGAAGTTCTTGAAGAAAGAAATTTTTAGCCATACCTTTAAATTCATCACCACCTTGGTAAATTCTTGAAACTGGTTTACAGTTAACATAATAATCAAGAATTTGAATATCAAATGGCAATGATTTATCTGACAAAAAACTATTTACTTTTATCAGTGGATTATCAAAAATTACAAATCTATCATAATCAGGATTTGAGGTATCAACTACGGCAAATTCTTTATTGTAATAATTTTCATAAAAATTTGATTTATTACCTTCATCAATTACAACGCTTCCTTCTGAACTAAAATATGATGTTAAACCTCCTCCAAGAAGCATTAGTATAACTCCAGAATGAGTTATCGTAATACCAAGTTTATTTTTATTAAAAATATTTGGTCTAAAAAAATAGCATGATAAATTAATGAACATTACAAGCATAGTTATTTTTCCACTTGGCAATGGAACAAAACCAATCCATTTAAACCAACTAGAAAAATAATCCATTTGCGCTGCATAAAGGCCAATGTCTTTTTGAACTATTGTTCCTATAAATACTAAAACAATTAACCACATAACTGTATAAGAAAATATTTTAGGAGAACCTATAATCGTAATATATTTATTTATATTTTTCAAAATTTAAAAGAAGAGCAAAACTCTAAAAACTGATTTTCTAATTTATCAACTCCGTATGCTGTAGCATTTAATTTAACAAAAATAGTACTATTTTTTACAGTAATTATAGAACATAAAAAAGCAGATTCTTCGTTTGTAGGATTAATGATTTTTAAAAATTTATAATTACCTAAGTCTGATTTTTTATTTTGAATATCTTTTTCAATAAGCTCAATAGATTGTGGCTCAAGATTTAATTGTCTTCTCCATCTATTTACATTTTGCTCAATACCACCACCATCTCCTGAAAAATTTGTAACTGAAACATCTGCAAAAAGATTATCATAGGCAATGCTGTAGCTTGCAAGTCTCATTGATGATTCTTTACCAGTAACCCAGTTTTTTGGAACATCCCAGGTAAAAGATAATTGGCTATCTTCAATTTTAAAATCTTGATTTTTATTAACTTCCTTTAATTTGGGAATTTTGTAATATTTTATATGTTTATCATCATTACATGATAACGCCAAAATAAATACAAATATATATAACTTTTTCACTAGTATAATTTATGTAAAAATCAATATATCAAGAAATAGGATTATAGATAAATATTAAAATAAACTTGGATACAAAAAAAAATCTTTCTGCCCATTATTTAGATCAGACCAATCTTCTATATCAAACTTGATACAAAATGCTGAACAGGTAGGAAATTCATAGATAATACTATTAGTTAAATTTTGTGATAATTTATGAAGTGATGGATTGTGACCAAAAACTATTACTTCATTAAAATTATTAGGTATAGTAGATATTATATCAATTAAGTGACTTATTGATGCATTATATATATTATCATTAACTACTATGTTTAGAAAGTTAAAATTTAAATTTTCAGCAAAAATTTTTGCAGTACTTAAAGCTCTATTTGCACTACTTGAAATAAAATAATCTATACTTATTTTATTTTCTTTAAGCTTAGATGATATTAAGTTGGATTCTAAAATACCATTTTCGCTTAATGGTCTATCAAAATCACTTATCTTAAAACTACTCAAAGATGATTCAGCATGCCTAACTAGAATTATTTTTTTCATTTAAATACTTTTTAATTTTTTTAATTAAAGATTCTGGTAAACTTGTTTTTGTTTTTATTTGTTCTAAATCATCATTAACAAACATTTTCAAACTATCATAATTATCCCAAATCATTTTAATTCTTTTTTTACCTAACCCTTTAACTGAATCTAATTTTGAACTAAATAAATCACTCTTTCTTTTTTTACGATGAAAATTAATTGAAAAGCGATGAACTTCATCTCTAATATTTCTTAATAAATATAATGATGGTGATGTTTTACTTATATTTTGTGGATCTGATTTCCCAGGCAAATAAACATCTTCAAGCTTCTTTGCTAAACCAATTACAGTAATATAGTCTAAACCTAGCTTATCAAGAGAACTTTTGGCTGCAGATAATTGACCTTTCCCACCATCAATTAATATTAAGTCAGGTAGTTTATTTTTTTCTTTTAACTGCCTTTTATATCGTCTGAAAACAACTTCTCTCATTGATTCAAAATCATCTATTCCTTTTACTGTTTTAATATTAAAATGTCTATATTCTTTTTTTTGAGGCTTACCATTAACAAAACATACTAAGCCAGCAACTGGATTTTTTCCATTAATATTAGAGTTATCAAAGGCTTCTATTCTCTTGGGAATTACTGACATATTCAATGATTCTTTTAAATCTGATAAGATCTTTGGAACATAATCTTTTCTTTTAATTTTATTAAACAATATTTCTTTTAATTTTAAATCATTATTTTTTATACAAATTTGAAGTAACTTTTTTTTGCTTCCTATTTTTGGATTAACAATTGATACTTTCTTATTAAATCGTAAAAGTAACCAATTTTTAATACTTTGCTTATTTTGAAGATTGCAAGGTACGATAATTTCTTTTGGAATATCCATAGTCAAATGATAGTATTGAATCAAAAACTTATCTATTTCGCTTGGTAAATCAAAAATATTATTAATTTTTAAATTAAAAGTTTCTTTACCAACTAGAAGACCATTTCTTATACGCATAACAAATGCAACACCATAACTTTCTTTGTAAGAAATATTAAAAATATCCTGATTTTCAAAATTTTGCGTTAGTTTTTTTTGTTTTTTAATAAACTCTTCTAAAGAAAATATTTGATTTCTTATTTTTGCAGCTTCTTCATATAACATATTATTGCTAGCTTCTAACATAATATTATTTAAATAGATTTTAACATCATTATTTTTTCCTTTTAAAAAAGAAATTACCTTAGAAATCATTTCTTTATAATTATTTTTTGTGACTTTTTTCTTACTAAGACAAAAACCGCAAAAACATGTTTTATTTTTGACTTTTCTAGAACTATTAATATCAACACATGTTTTTAAAGGAAATACTGAATGAAGTGTTTTTAAAACAGATTTTAAATAATATACATCTGTATAAGGACCAAAATATAAATTTTTATCCTTGAAAACTTTTTTCTTTCTTATAATTTCTACTCTTGGAAAATCTTCATTATAAATAATTATATAAGGAAATGTTTTATCATCTTTCATAAAAACATTATAATGAGGCTTATGAATTTTAATTAGATTTGCTTCAGTTATTAAAGCCTCTACTTCAGATTCAACAATCATAACTTCAATATTAGCTGCTTTTGAAATCATGACCTTATTTTTTGATGAACTATTGCTTTTATTAAAGTAAGAGGAAACTCTTTTTTTTAAATTTTTTGCTTTACCTATATACAGAATTTTTTCTTTTTTATCTTTAAAAAAATATACTCCTGGATTATCAGGCAGGTTTTTAACTGTTTCCTTAATACTCAAATTATATTATTTATCTTGACAAAGTTCTATCAAAATACCTGGTGAAAATTTAGGATGAATAAAATTAATTAATTTATTATCTGAACCAATTTGAGGTTTTTCATAGACAAAAAATATTTTATGATATTTAAGATAAGATATAGCATTTAAGATATTATCAACTGTTAATGCTATATGATGAATTCCTTGATTTTTTTTCATTAAAAAATTTTTTATTGTTTTATTATTTTTCAATGGTTCTACTAACTCAATAACTGTACTACTTTTTCCTGCACCTAATTTCAAAATATTAACAAGTTCAGACTTGACAATTTCTTCTTTTGATGATTTTAACCCTAAAATATCACTAAATAAATATTTAAGATTATTGAAATCTTTCGAAGCAATAGCAATGTGATCTATTTTTAATATTTCAAATTCTCTTTTAATTAATCAATTCTCCTAAAACATCATATTCATAAGCATTTGTAATCTTAACATCATAAAATTTACCAACATCAAGCTTTGTATTAATTTTTACATAATTATCAATTTCAGGCGCATCTCTGAAAGACCTCCCCAGTGACCAACCATCTTTGTTTGATACATCTATAATGATTTTTTCAACTTTATTTAATCTTTTTTTATTTTTCGATAAATTTATCTTTTGTTGAATTTTCATTATTTCAGCAAAACGTTCTTCCTTTATTTTTTTTGGAACATTATCTTTATAATCAATAGCTGCGCTTGTACCTTCTTCTTCAGAATATTTAAAAACTCCCAATCTATCAAATTCTACTTCTTCTACAAAATTAATAAGGTTATCAAAATCCTTATCAGTTTCATTTGGAAAACCAACAATAACAGAAGTTCTTACTGCAATATTTTTATTAGCTTGCCTTAATAGATCAATTTTATTTTTTATTCCTGCTGAGTTTAATCCTCTTTTCATATTTTTTAACATCTTATCTGAACCATGTTGAGTTGGCATATCAATATAAGGAATTAATTTTTCTAATCTAGAAAATCTTTTAATCATTTTTCTACTTAAATGTGCAGGATGAGCATAATGCAATCTAATCCACTCAATATCTTTTACATTATCTAATACATCTAAAAGCTCGTAAAGTGATGATTTTGGAAGTAAATCTGTTCCATAGGTTGTTGAGTCTTGAGCAATTAACAAAAGTTCTTTAACTCCTCTTTTGGCAAGATTACTTGCTTCTAGTACATTTTGCTCGAGAGTATTACTTTTCTGCAAACCCCTCATCATTGGAATTGAACAAAAAGAACAAATATTATCACAACCTTCAGCAATTTTTAAATAAGCATAATGTTTAGGTGTTAACAAAGATCTAAAATAATCGGGATCATCTTTTTTAAAATCTTTTCCTGTAATAAAAGATAAAATTTCAGAATGATCAGATGTTCCAAAAAAAGCATCTACTTCAGGTATTTCTTTAACAAGATCATCTTTATATCTTGAAGAAAAGCAACCCATAACAATTAATTGTTTAATTAAACCTTTTTTCTTTAGATCTGTACACTCAATTATAGAGTCTACTGATTCTTCCCTTGCTACATCTAAAAATCCGCACGTATTAATAATAATTGTATCTGATAATTTTATATCATTTACAATATTATAATCTTGATGCTTTAATCCTCCAATAAGTATTTCTGAATCTACTAAATTCTTAGCACAACCTAAACTAACAAAATATATATTATTATTCATATTTATTTAATTAATGATTTTAAATAGTAATCTAAATCAAATTCTATTAAATCTTCAAATGATTCTCCAACTCCAATAAAAGAAATAGGAATTAACATTTTATACATTATTGATAAAGCAGACCCACCTTTAGCTGTTCCATCCATTTTATTTAATATAACATTACTAAGCGGTAATACTTTACCAAATTCAACAGCCTGCCTAATACCATTTTGACCAGTATTACCATCAATTGATATAAAAACAGATATTTCATCTGTTATGCTTTTGACAACTCTAAAAATTTTGTCTAACTCATTCATCAAATTTTTTGACGTATGCAGTCTTCCTGCAGTATCGATTATTATATAATCATCATTATTAGCAATTCCAGACTTTACACCATCATATGCAATGGATGCTGGATCTTTCGTATTAGGGTTAGAAATAAAATTAATATTAGTTCTTTGAGACCATATTTTTAATTGTTCAACAGCTGCAGCCCTATAAGTATCGGCAGCAACAAGCGTTACTGATTTTTTGTTTACTTTAAAAAAATTTGCTATTTTTGCTGCACTTGTAGTTTTACCAGATCCATTAACACCAACAATGAGTATAACTTTTTTAAAATCATTTGACCCTATTTCTAGACTTTCGATTGATTTTTTCAATGAATTATAAAGAGCATTTTCCCATGTCTCATTTTTCTTAAATTTCTCTAAATTATTTAAAGTTTCCTGAGTTAAATCCCAACTTAAGTCAGATTCTAACAAACATTCTTCTATATTAGTTTTATCCTCATTACTTAAGGTTGAAAAAGATAAAACTCTTGAAAATGTTTCTTTAATTTTTGTTTGAGTATTAAATATTTTTGAAATAGTATTTTTAAATATTTTCATATTTCTTAATATTATTTAAATGAGTTTTCATATAACTAAGAGTACTAAAAAGCATTAAAATTATTGTAATAATATAGAATGTAAATGATATAAAATAATTAAAATTAAAAATGAACATAATAATCATAATTACGCATGAAAACATAAAATTTTTTCCTAATTTATTTGCTTGTGATATATAATTATAATTAATTGCTAGATAACAGGTTAGGGTTATTAAAAGCAAATCTCTAATTGAAATTAAAATAAAAAATATTAAAAAAATAATACCATATTTTTGAATTAAAAAGATCAACATTATCATTAAACAAATTTTATCTGAAACAGGATCAAATATTTTTCCACTTTGAGTAACAACATTCAATTTTCTTGCTAAAAAACCATCTAAAACATCACTTAAAAAAATAATTAATATAAATATTATAGAATAAAGCTGATAAATGAAAAAATTATTATTTAGATTCAAAAAATAAATTAAAGGAAACATTAAAAAAATTCTTGAAATTGTTATTAAATTTGGTAAAAGCTTTAACATTTAGAATTTTCTGTCCATGTTAAACTCAATTGTATCTATCAAAAGACTTTTATATTTAGAATCTTCAAATTCATTTAATTGATTATATGCTTTATTTGAAAATTTTTCAATCATTTGTTTTGTATAATCAATTCCTCCATTGGAATAAATTATATCTCTCAAATTATTAAAATCATTTTTCTTTGCATAGTATTTAATTTTTGATAAAATCTTATCTTTTTTCTTTAGATTATTAATGACATATATGTATGGAAGAGTTAACATATTTCTTTTTAAATCTAACATGGCAGGTTTTCCAATATCTTCTAATTTACCAATTACATCAAATAAATCATCTTTAAGCTGATATGCTACACCTAAATACTCGCCAAATTTTTCAATATTATTTTTCCTATTATCATTAGAAACACTCAAGTAACCTAATTTGCAGGATGCACTTATCAAAGAAGCTGTTTTATCTGAAATCATTTCAAAATAAATATCTTCAGACATATTTTTAAATTTAGCATGTTCTATTTGTAATATTTCTCCCTCACTAAGTCTTCTTGAAATATCTGATAAAATTTTTATATGCTCAAAATTATTAAAAGATGAAATATTACTTAACGATTTAGAAAACATATAATCACCAATTAAAACTGATAATTTATTTCCCCAAATTTTATTGATTGTAGGCCACCCTCTTCTTAAATAAGACCTATCTACAACATCATCATGCAATAAAGTTGCAACATGCAACATTTCTACTGTTGATGCAGATAAATAAGTCATATCATTAGATTTTCCAACTAGCCTTGAACTTAGAATACAAAGTAAAGGTCTAAATTGCTTTCCTTTAAACTTTATAACATATTTCATAACCTTGTTGATCAAATTAACGTTTGATTCTAAGGATTTTTCAAGATATTTATTATATATTTCTAAATCCTCTTTTAATTCACTACTAATATGATTAATTATTTTTTTCATTCTTTACTTTTCATAAAAAAAATACTGATTTCAAACAACAAATACAACGGAATAACAACAATAATTTGACTTAATGGATCTGGAGGTGTGAAAAAAGCTGCTAAAATGAAGAAGGCTAAGATAATACTTCGTCTATGTTTTCTTAAGTAATTTTTAGATATAATTCCTATCTTATTGAAAATTATTAAAATAAATGGTAACTGAAAAATTAAAGATGATATAATCATCAACCAAACTATATAAAACAAATAATTTTCTAATGTATAATTTAAATTAATATAATTTAACGAAGCTGATAAAGAAGTAAAGAATTTCAAGGATATTGGAACTAAAACATAGTATCCAAATATTAAACCAGAAATAAAAAACAATATATTTACAAATAGATATTTAAATATTTTTAATGTAGTAACTTTATTTTCAAATGCTGGTAAAATAAATACTAAAAATTGATACAAGATAATTGGTAAAGATAATAAAATTCCAAAAATAAGAGATAAACTGATTTTTATTAAAAAAATACTAGTAATTTTTAAAACTTGAAATGAGATTTTTAAGTCTCCTACCGGATTTATTAAAAAAGTGATAATGTTATCAGAAAAATAATAAGTTAAAATTGAAAAAATAAAAATCGAAAAAAAACATTTTATTACTCTTTGTCTTAATTCTTCTAGGTGATCAAAAAAAGGTTTGTCTGATTTATTATTTATCATTTAATAATTTTTGTACGAATGCATAAGGTGAGATTCTATCTTTAGTATTTTTTTCTAGTTCTTTATTTAAGTTACTAATCTTATTTTTATTCCAAAATAAACTTAAAAGTTCATTAGTCAAAATTTTATTAATTTGACTGGAATATCTTTTATCAATTTTATAATTTTTGTAACTATCTCTGCCATTTAAAAATTTAAAGTGATTATTTAACTCATTAATTAAATCATCAATTCCTTCATCTTTAATTGCAATAGTTTTTAAAATTGGATTTTTCCAAGAATCTTGACCTAAAGTATCAGCATTTGACAGAATTTTTTTTAAAGAAACAATAAGTTTATCCGAATCAGATCTATCAGATTTATTTACAACAAAAATATCAGCAATTTCTAGAATTCCTGCTTTAAGAACCTGAATATCATCACCTGATTCAGGTACTAAAGTAAGAACAACTGAATCAACTTGTTCAACAACATCTATTTCAATCTGACCAACACCAACAGTTTCAAAAACAATAATATCATAATTTGCTAAGGCAAAAATATCTGCAATTTCGTTTATATTATTAGATAATCCACCTTTGCTTCCTCTTGAACCAAAACTCCTTATAAAAACATTATTATCATCATAATAGTTTAGCATTCTAATTCGATCTCCCAATACTGCACCTTTTGTAAAAGGGCTTGATGGATCTACTAGTAAAACAGCTACTTTTAAATTATTTTCTCTATATTTTTTTATTAACAAATTGGTTATTGAACTTTTACCAGCACCTGGAGGACCAGTAATTCCAATTCTGTGAGGCTTTTTATCAAATGGAAAACATGAAGAAATTTCATTTATTAAATCAAAATTATTATTTTCTACATGTGAGATTGCTTTTGAAATAGACTTATAATTGTTTTTCTTTATTTCGGATAATAACTTATCAAACACAACTGTTATCCAAAAGACTTCTTAAAAAACAAGTAATCAGGAATTAAGACTCTGTGTCCTTCTTTTAAAATTAATTGCCTATCTTCGAATAATTTTAAAATCCTAGATACTGTTTCTCTTGAAGTTCCTGACATATTAGCTATATCTTGTTGAAATGGTAAGTTCTCAATAGTTACTTTACCTTTTCTAATCACTCCTATTTCTTCAGCTAAATTTAATATTGATACACCTATTCGATGCTCAGCATCTGATAAAGACAAAGCTTCAATATGCTGATCTGATTTCCTAAGTCTTTTTGCTAGCTCCGCCATTAAACCCAGAGATACAGAAAAATGATTTTTTAATAAACTTATAAAATCTTCACTACTTATTGCTAGTAGCTCACAATTTTCTTGAGCCAACGCATTTGCAGATCTTGATTCACCATCAATTATTGCCATTTCACCAAAGACTTCCATTTCTCCTAACATAGCCAAAATAACTTCTTTTCCCTCATCATTAACTCTGGTTATTTTAACTGTTCCTTTTTTAATAATAAAAACAATATCACCAAACTCTTCTTCTAAAATAATCATACTTCCTTTAGGATACTCCCTTAAACTTACAAGGGAAGATATTTTTTCAAGGACAGTATCATCTAATTTTTCAAAAATAGAAACGGAAGAAATAAAATCTTTATGCATAAAAAATCTCCAAAATTTAGATAGCAGAATTTAACTTAAATTAAATTAATTTTTTACTTATTTTATTTAAGTATAGTATCTTATCTAAAAATAAATCGTATATTTCGTGGTTAATTTTTAATTATATAAAATAATAAATATGAGTGCAAAAGGTTCAGAATTAAAAAGAGTTAGGCAATCACGAAAAGCAAATTTGATTAATAAATCTTATAAATCAAAAATTAGTACCGCTGTTAAAAATGTACTAAATGAAAGTAAAAAAGATTTAGCTGAAAAAAAATTAAATGAAGCTGTTAAATTGATTGATAAAGTTGCTTCTAAAGGTATTATTCATAAAAACAAAGCAGCAAATAAAAAATCTAACTTATATAAACATTTAAATAGTTTATAAATCTACGTTAAAATCAGGCTTTCTATAGTTAGGAGAATCCTTTGTGATATTAATATCATGGGGGTGACTTTCTATTATTCCAGAAGATGTTATTTGTACAAATTGTGCTTTATCTTTTATATCAGATATATTTTTTGACCCACAATACCCAAAACAAGATTTAATACCTCCTACTAATTGATCAATTGTATCATTTAATTTACCCTTGTAAGGAACTAAGCCTTCAATACCTTCTGGAACTAATTTTTTACTTGACTTCAAATCTTGGAAATATCTATCGTGGCTTCCTTCCTTCATTGCAGCAACAGAACCCATACCTCGATAAGACTTATAACTTCTTCCATCTCGTAAAACAACCTCACCAGGAGTTTCTTCTAATCCTGCAAAAATACTTCCAAGCATTACACTACTTGCACCTGCAGCAAGAGATTTTGCAATATCTCCTGAATATCTCATACCACCATCAGATATAATTTTTTTACCAAGTTTATTAGCCTGCTCAAAACAATCAATTACAGCTGATAATTGAGGAACACCAACACCTGCTACAATTCTTGTTGTACAACTAGAGCCTGCTCCTATACCAACTTTAACTATATCAGCTCCACAATCTATAAGTGCTTTTGTACCTTGGCCTGTTGCAACATTTCCAACAATCAAATCAATATCTGAATATGTATTTTTAATCTGCTCAACTGTCTTTAAAACACTTTTTGAATGTCCATGTGCAGTATCAACTACTATGCAATCAACTTGTTTTTCAACTAAAGCAGCAACACGTTCAAGAGTATTTTTTTCTATACCAACAGCAGCACCAACTAAAAGACGACCATGAATATCAACTGCAGCATTTGGATGATCTTCTTTTTTCAATATATCTTTTACAGTAATAAGACCTTTTAATAATCCATTTTTATCTGTAACTAAAAGTTTTTCTATTCTGTGCTTTTGCAAAACTGACTTTGCTTGCTCAAGAGTAGTACTTTCAGGAACAGTTACTAAATTAGAAGATGTCATTCTATCTTTCACTTCTAAATCAAAATTATTTTCAAACCTTATGTCTCTATTTGTTAAAATACCTACAAGCTTTTTATTTTTAATTACAGGAAGTCCAGAGACTTTATAATTAGCCATAATTTCAAGAGCTTTTCTAATTTTAAATTCAGGCTCAATAGTTATGGGATCGAGAATCATACCACTTTCAGATCTTTTTACTTTATCAACTTCAAAAGCTTGTTGATCAATCGAAAAATTTTTATGTATTATACCTAACCCACCTCTTCTAGCTAGTGAAATTGCCAATTTACTTTCTGTAACTGTATCCATGGCTGCACTAAGAAAAGGAATATTTAACTTTAATTTAGTTGATAAATCAATAGATAAATCAACTTCTTTAGGCAAGACTGAAGAAAAGTTTGGTTTTAATAATACATCATCAAATGTAAGTGCTGTCTGTAGTTTTTTATTCATATAAAAATTTTTAAATTTTAATCGTAAATATTCCCAAAACTTAATTCAACTTTACTTAATATTTCAGAAGATTTTACAAGTTTTTTTATTTTATTATGATCATCATATAAGGGTCTATCAATATCTAAAAAATCAATATACTTTCTTATAATTTTATGAGCTTCGATAACACCTTCTCCAAACTTATGTTTTCTAAAATCTAAAGCTTGAGCTGCAGCAAAAAACTCAATTCCTAAAATCCCATATGCATTATCAAGTATTTGAAAATTTTTCAAAGCAGTATTCATTCCCATAGAAACAAAATCTTCCTGATCTGCGGCTGCAGGAATTGATTGAATACTAGCAGGTGCTGATAATATTCTTTGTTCAACAATTTGCGTATCTGCCGTATACTGGCTTAACATTAACCCAGAAAACATTCCAGCTCCTTTGGTCAAAAATGCAGGTAATCCATTACTCAACGCAGGATTATTTAACCTATTCATTCTTCTTTCAGATAAAACAGAAACCATAGTTACAGCTGCTCCAAGCATATCAAGAGGTAAAGATACTGGAGTCCCTTGAAAATTTGCTCCAGATAATTGAATTTTTTGATCAACAAAAAATATTGGATTATCTCCTACTCCATTAAGCTCAATTTCAACTTGTTTTTGACAGTAATCTGCATAATCAATAGCAGCCCCTATTACCTGAGGAGTAGATCTTAAAGTATAAGCATCTTGCACCTTTGTATTTAAAGTTCCATTTAATAAATCACCATTATTCAAAATTTTTCTTAATGAATTTGAAGATTTAACTGCTCCTTTGAATCCTCTTACTTCATGAATCAATTTATTTAATGGACCAAGATTGGCAATCAATGCATCCATCGACATGGCAGCAGCAATATTTGCTTGTTTAAACCACTTTTTTGTATCAAAAATAAATAATGCACTCATACCAGTCAAGAAATTTGATCCATTTATAACAGACAAACCATCCCTTGCTTCCAAACCGGGTATTTTAATACCAGCTTTTTCCATAGCTTCTTTTGCATTTAATAATTTATCATTAAAATAAGCTTTTCCTTCTCCTAGCAGGACAAGTGCAATTTGTGACATAGGTGCTAAATCACCGCATGCTCCAACTGAACCTTTAGCGCAAACATAGGGAGTTACTCCTTTATTGAGCATTTCAACTAAAGTTTCTGTAATTATTAATCTACATCCAGACATACCTTTTGCATGAACGTTAATTCTGCTTAACATTGCAGCTCTAACATGTTCAATTGGTGCTGGATCACCAATACCTGCAGCATGATTATAGACTAAATACTTTTGAAAATCTTTGATTTGATCTGGATTTAATATGGTTTCAGAGAATTCACCAATTCCAGTATTAATACCATACATTATTTCACCATCAGCAATTTTCTTATCAACTAATGATCTACATTTTTTAATTTTTTCAACAGAATCTTTTGAAAGCTTTATTTTACATTTATTTCTACTTACAGATACTAAAAAATCAACTGTTAAATTTTTTCCATTTATTTCTTTAGTCATATCTATCTTTTTAATAATTAATTTTATAAGTTATTACAATATCCATTCATTATCCTAAAAATTTATCAATTTCATTTACTACATACTCTGGACTATTGTACCTAGTATAATCAACTGGTAATGAATCTAATATTATTTGTCCATAAGATTTGTTAAGTATCCTAGTATCAGCAATAATACAAACACCTATATCATTCTGATGTCTAATTAATCTTCCAAATCCTTGTTTTAATTTTAAAATTGCCTCAGAAAGCTGATAGTTGATAAAAGGATCAATATTTTTTTCTCTAAATTGTTCAATTTTTGCTTCAACAATTGGATTATAAGGGTTTGAGAAAGGTACTTTAAGAATAACTAAAATCTCTAGCTTATCATTTGGTAAATCTACCCCTTCCCAAAATGATGAAGTCCCAAATAAAATTGAGTTTTTATTTGATAAATAATTTTTTAATAATATTTCTTTAGATGTAGTTTTATCTTGAAAATAAGTATTCTCAAAATTTGATAACAGATTTTTAAAATTTAAAATCTGTTTATAGGAAGTACATAAAACCAATGTTCTTTTTGATATTTTTTTTCTAATATCTAGGATCATATTTTTTAAATCTAAATTATAACCGTCACTATCAACAATTTCGTTCGAGTTATTAATAAATAATTTTGTTTGATCTTTCAAAAAAAAAGGTGATAAAAATCTTTTTGTTTTTAAAGATTTTTCAGAAAAAAGATTATTTATTCCAATTTCATTTAAAATGAAATCAAAAGAATCATCTACAGTTAGAGTAGCTGAAGTTAAAATTATTGAACTAAACTTTTTGTAAAAAAAACCAAAAACTTCTTCAATTAGTAATGGAACGGAATTAAAAGAAAAAGACAAAATTTTATTATTATTTACATAAGCTGATATCCATTTAATTTGATTTTTTGATATCATAAAAATATTGTTTAATGAATTATCAAGTTCTTCAAACCTACTTCTTGTGATAGACATATCAAGCTTTTGAATTCTCGATAAAGTGATAGAATCATTTTTTTCAAGTAAATTATAAAAAAGTTCTAAATGATTTTTAAAAACTAAGAATTTTTCTAAAAAACAACTAAAGTCTACCTTGTTTTCTTCGCTTAGCTTAAATCTAATATCATGTTTTCCATTAAATTGTAGTTTAGAAACTAAAAGATCATCAGCAAAATCAATTGTTATTTCTCTATAACTTTCAATAAAATTCTGAAATTCTAATTCAATTTTTGTCTTAAAATTTCCAAGATTACTATAGCTTTCACTTTCATAATTCTGAGATAATACTTTATCAATTAAGGTGATAGTTGAGTTATAAAGCCCACTTATATATTTTGAACTTATAAATTCTTTTAAATGCATTCTGCAATTTTCAGTAATTTTATGACCTTCATCAATAACACATAAATTAAAATCTTCAAAAAGTGATTCTTCTTTATTGTAAATTGTTGCTAGAAGCGAGTGATTTATAACTAATAAATTTGATTTTTGAACTTCTTCTTTTAATTTATTATAAAAACATTTATTGTTATCATTTTTATGAAAGCTACAAAATTGATAATCATAATTAATTAAATCCCACAAATGAAATAATCTATCAATTTGAAAACTATTGCATTCACTAATATCACCTGTTTTAGTATTTTTAATCCATATCATTAATGATAATAATTCATAAATATCATTATCATTTAAAGAATCTAAATTTTTCATTATTCTTTCAAATCTTTTTATACAAATATAGTTTTTCATTCCCTTAACTAAACTTGCTTTTATTGAAATATCTAATGCTTTTGATAATGAGGGGATATCTTTATGAAACAACTGTTCTTGCAAGTTATGAGTACTTGTTGATAATAATATTTTATTATCACAAGAATTAAGCATTGCTGGAACTAAATAACCATAACTTTTACCTAATCCTGTTTCAGCCTCAGCGACAAATATTGAATTATTATCAAAAGATTTCATAACATTTTTTGAAAATTCATATTGAGATGCTCTAAATTCATAATTAGTAATTTTTGAATCTAAAATTCCATCTTCAATGTATATTTCTTCAAAATTCAATTTTTTATTTGACTTAGACTTATATTCAAATGAATTACTATTATAATTATTATCTATAATAATATTTTTATGATTACTTTCATTAATATCTATTTTATTATTAATTAAATGAAAAAAAAGATTTTTATTTATGTACATTGTATCTTTATAACATTTATAAATATCATTAATAGTATTTAAATCGTAGATAAAGACTCTTTCTAATAGTTTTAGAAATAAATCACCTGAACTTTTAGCATCATCTTCTGCTCTGTGAGAATTTCCTGTTGCAATATTAAAATCATTGCATAATGACTCTAATTTGAATGAATTTGATGAATAATAAAATATTTTAGACAATAAATAGGTGTCGCATATATAATTATGCTCAAAAATATTATAAGTTTTACTAAAGGACTTATGTAAAAATTTTAAATCAAAATCTATATTATGTCCAACTAATGGAAGATTATCAATAAATGATATAAAATCTGAAGCTATATCTAAAAAAAATTTCTCATTCAAAACATCAGAATTTTTAATTCCTGTCAAGTTAGTTATAAAAGGTGGAATCAACTTATTAGGTTTAACTAATTTTGTAAAAGAATCAACAACCTTACCAAATTCATACTTAACAGCTGAGACTTCTATTATTTCATCAGTTTTAAAATCTAACCCAGTAGTTTCTACATCAATAGCAACAAAACGATCTAAATAAATAGAATTTAAATTCATATCCATACTATCTATATGAGTTTATATATATTATTATTCACTATCAACTAAAAATGTAGGATAGTGCAGATCGAAACGATGCCAATGATAATATTTACTAATATAAAAAAGAACAAAATGGAACATAAATAAATAAGGAAAGATAGTCATTAAAAAAATATTAAAAATAGCTAGAGGATAAATCAATGAACGAACCATGTCTTTTTGATAAAAACGAAAAAAAGAGTAAAAGTTAAAACCTATAGAAGTTATCGATATAATTGAAATTAAAGGATCACTATTAATAAACCCTATATAGAAAGAAATAATCAATAAAATGATAGGGCAAAGTACTTTCCAATCGAATTTTTTAATTTTAAAATTTTCATTGTTATAATTATCAAGGTTCATTTTAGACATATAAAGACTCAAACAAAATAAAAAATATGGCACTAAAAAAATGATATCGAATAGTGAAAAAAATCTACCTGTTGTGATTTCTTTTGTATAAAACCAGCCACTGAAGAAAAGTAAACATGATTCACAAAAATAATAGATTAATTTATTTTTAAAATATTTTTGAAACACTCCGAAACATATAATTAATAAAACTCCAGTTATTGTGTTTATTACAGAAACAAATAGTAATAGTATAAGCCCTACAAAAATTAAAATCTTTGATAAAAGTTCAAATTTTGCAAAAGAATATTTTGTTTCTATAAGTATGAAATTCTCATCTCTTTCATTAACATCATCTATTTTATTAAAAATATAAAAACTACTTAATATCATGGATAAACCTAGAAATAATAATAAATAGCCAAAATTGAACGAAAATAAAAATTGAGGATTTAATAGAGATAAAAATAAATTTAAATAAACCCCAACGCATATCATCAACCAGGAAAAATAATAATTCATTGGGTTAAAGAAAAAAAACTCATCAAACAATGGAACTATTTTCTTGTGAACGGGATGATCTCTAAAAAATTTTTTAAACATTAACGTATTTTATGTAAATTTTCCAGATAGTCTTTACTAACACCCTTAGTGGTATATTCACCATTAAAACAAGACGTATCAAATGATTTAATTGAACTACTAGAAACTGAACTTACCAAATCTTCTAAATCTTGATAAATTAATTTATCAGCATTAATTGAATTGCAAATTTCATCAATTGTTTTATTATGTGCAATTAACTCTTCAACATAAGGCATATCAATTCCATAGACATTTGGATATCTAATTGGAGGTGATGCACTTGCAAAATAAACTTTATTTGCACCAGCATCTCTTGCCATTTGTATAATTTGCTTACTAGTAGTTCCTCTAACAATAGAATCATCAATTAATAAAACTGTTTTATTCTTAAAAACTTTTGTAATGGTATTTAATTTCTGTTTAACTGATTTTTTTCTAATTTTTTGTCCAGGCATTATAAATGTTCTACCTATATACCTATTTTTAACAAAACCTTCCCTTAATTTTTTATTAAGTTCTATACTTAATGGTAATGCACTAGTTCTACTAGTATCAGGTATAGGTATAACAACATCTATATCATTTAGTTCATCAACTGTTAATACTTTTTTAATTTTTTTTGCTAAAGAAACACCCATTTTTAGTCTTGAATTATAAACATTAATATTATCTATAGTACTATCAGGTCTTGCAAGATATACATATTCAAAAATACATGGAGTATGATTAGTTTTTGTTTTGTATAAATTATTAAATACGTTTCCATTATTATCAATAAATATTGTTTCACCTGGCTTTACATCTCTTTCAATTGAATAACCTAAACAATCTAAAGCGACACTTTCAGATGTAAACATATATTTAGAGTCATCTTTTTTACCAAAAATTAATGGTCTTATTCCATTTGGATCTCTAAAGGCAACCATCCCATATCCAGAAATCATTATAATTACTGAATAAGCTCCTTCAACTCTACTATGAACCTCGTCGACAGCATTAAAAACATCTTCTTTAGTCAAAGAAATCTGTCTTTTGTTTTGTAGCGCATTAGCAAATATATTTAGTAAAACTTCTGAATCTGAATTTGTATTAATATGTCTTAAATCTTTTTTAAATAATTCATTTCTTAATTTATCAGCATTAACAAGATTACCATTGTGGACAAGAACTAATCCATATGGTGAGTTTACATAAAAAGGTTGTGCTTCTTCAAAATTATAAGAACCAGCTGTAGGATATCTTGTATGACCTAAACCAATAGAACCTGAGAGTTTCATCATCTCTTGTTCTGAAAAAACATCTCTTACCAAGCCATTATTTTTATATATATTAAGCTTACCTAGTTCATTAAAAGTTGCCATGCCTGCAGCATCTTGGCCTCTATGCTGCAATACAGTCATAGCATTATATAAAGTTAAACAAGCGCTGGGTTTATTTGTATGAACACCTACTATTGCACACATATTTTATTCTTTCTCATCTTTTTTTAAATCTTCATTTTCAGGAAAATCTTTTAAATGATAATCTACGTAAGAATCTATTATTCCATATAAATTTAACATTAAAAGCCACCAAAAACTTCTGTTTCTATCGGAAATATTAGAAATATCTTTTGCTAATTGAAATTCTTTTAACCAATAAAACTTCATACTCATTAATGCAAAAGCTTTAAGTGGTTTATTATTTTCAAATTGTCCAATGGGAATCATACCTTTACCAATTGAAAAGACATTTAATTTCCAGTCGTGATTAATTATTTTTTTTGTTGTATCGCTTTCAGCAACATTAATCGCAAAAATAAAATTAAAAATAATAATAAAAAATAATTTAATTATCATTGAAAATTGCCTCTATTTCAACTTGAGAGTTTTTAGGAAGTTTACTTACCTCAACAACTGAACGTGCAGGAAAATAATCATTGTTAAAATACTTTTTAAAAACTTTGTTTAAAATATCAAAATTTGATAAATCAACTAAAAATACAGTTAATTTTACTATATCAGATAAGTTTCTATCTCTTTCTTCTAAAATACCATTAATATTTTTTAAAACCTGGTAAACCTGCTTTTCAAAATCTTCTGAAACTAGGTTACCATCTAAATTTAATGGTATTTGACCAGAAGTAAACGTAATACTACCTTGAACTTTTATAGCTTGTGAATAAGGACCAATAGCTTTTGGACTTTTATTAGTTGATATAATTACTTTATTCATAATAAAAATCCAAAATATATAAACATTCTTTACTAATCTTTATTTTGTATATCATTGTAATTAATATCTAATTCTCTATTAGCCTGAGCCTCATTTAATCTTCTAACAGGTGTTTTATATGGACTAGTTAATAAATAACTAGAATCTGAATCAATTTTTTTATCTATGTTAATCATTGCTTCTGCAAAATCTTCAAGTGTTTGTTTATCTTCTGTTTCTGTTGGCTCAATCATAATAGATTCTTTTATATTTGTTGGGAAATAGACAGTTGGAGCGTGATAGCCATAATCTAGTAAAGACTTTCCTATATCCAGCGCTTTTGCTCCTCTATCTTTTTGTTTAACAGCTGAAATAACAAATTCATGTAATGTACCATCAGAAAATGGAATTTCATAATTTGAGCTTAATAAATACTTTAAATAATTAGCATTTAAAACAGCATATAAGGCAATATTTTTCAAACCTTTATTACCTAAACTAAGTATATATACATATGCTCTAACTAAAATACCAAAATTCCCATAAAATGTATGGACCTTGCCAATTGTATCTTTATTATTATCTATAAAATATGATCCATCTTTTTTATTAATAAATCCCGAAGGAAGATATTTTTTTAATTTAGAATGCACAGCAACTGGTCCAGAACCTGGACCACCACCTCCATGAGGTGTAGAAAATGTTTTATGTAAATTAATATGCATAATATCAAAACCCATCAACCTAGGCTTAGCTATTCCCACTAGAGCATTTAAATTTGCACCATCCATATACATTAAGCCATCAACATCGTGAATCATTTTAGAAATTTTCTCAATATTATCTTCGAATAAACCCAAAGTATTAGGTTGAGTTAGCATTAATCCTGCTACTTGATCATCAATTAATTCTTCTAAATGACTAATGTCAACTCTTCCTCTAGAATCTGATCTTACTTGTTTTACATTATATCCAGTCATTATTACACTGGCAGGATTAGTTCCATGAGCTGTTTCAGGAATTATCACATATTTTTTATCATTATTTTTATCTTCATGATATTTTTTCATTAATAGTAAACCAACCATTTCACCTTGTGAACCTGCAGATGGTTGCAATGTAATTCCTTTCATTCCTGTAAGCTCTAATAAAATATTTTCTAAATTTGAGAATATTTCTAAAGCACCTTGTACAGTTGTATCTGTTTGATTAGGATGTATTAATGAAAAACCAGGATGAAGTGCAATTGCATCATTGATTTTAGGATTATATTTCATTGTACAAGATCCAAGAGGGTAAAAGTTTTTATCCACGTGGTGATTTTTAATTGATAAATTTGTATAGTGTCTAACAACTTGGAATTCTGTTACTTGAGGTAAATTTAACTTTTGTTTTCTTATTAACTTATCCGGAATATACTCACTAAGTTTATATTTTGGAACTGAAGACTTTGGAACTTTATATCCATTACATCCATTATTACTTTTATCAAAAATAAGAGGTGTATTAATTATCATTTTTTATCATTCTTTCTATAATTTTAAATCCTTTGTTTAATATATCATCTAACAAAAAACTTTTATCAAGTTTTAATATTGCCATATGCCTTGAACCGCCACCATTAATATCAAGTTGTGATGCTAATTTTTTTACTATATCTCCCGCACTAAAAGATTGACCTAAATCTTTTGTTATGGAGCAAACAATCATATTTTGATTATTAAAATTTAAACCAACAAGTCCAATACCATTATTTTTAAGATTATCTCTAATTAAATCAGATAAGATATTTGGCTTGATATTTAAGCTGAAACTATCAGTAAAAATAAAAAAATTATCAAGCTTTATTTTCTTTTGTTCAATTAAATTTTTTATTTTAGATTTTGATTCTTTAACATTCAAACCATCTATCTCTTTTTTATATTTTTTATTAGATGATAAAATATTTTCTACCTTATTAACCATATCTTTTTCATTACACATTAAAATATTTTTAATTTCATACAAAAGATTATTTTTTTCTCTTAAATAAGAAAAAGCATAACTACCTGTCAAAGCTTCGATTCGTCTAACACCAGATGCTAAAGAGCTTTCTGAAATAATTTTAAAAAGACCTATTTCAGAAGTTCTATCTACATGAGTACCACCACACAGCTCTTTTGAAAATCCTTCAACATTTACAACTCTAACATTATCACCGTATTTTTCTCCAAAAAGTGCTTCTGCACCATCAGATTTAGCATCTGAATACTTTTTTATATCAATATCTAATGCAATATTTTTTTTGATAGTATTATTTACAATATCTTCAATTTCATTTAACTCAGATTGATTAATTTTTTTATAGTAGGTTAAATCAAATCTTAAATAATTATAAGATACTAAAGAACCTGCTTGCTGCACATCATTACCTAAGACAATCTTTAAAGCTTTATGCAATAAATGTGTTGCAGTATGATTTTTTTTTATAAAGTTTCTTCGTTCTGTATTAATTTCAACATTAACTTTATCTTTAAAGTCTTTTTTTATTTTTCCTTTTTCAAAATATCCAAAATGACAGATATCATCACCATACTTATAAGTATCTGAAACAATAAACGTAAAATTATCATTTGATATAGTCCCTATATCGCCAATTTGCCCTCCAGATTCTGCATAAAAAGGTGTTTTATCAAGAACAATTTCATAACTATCAGCACTTTGCCTATATTTCATAATATTTGAATTAGAATTTGATGATTCATAACCAATAAAATTTGAATTTTTATTTGTATTTTTTAAAATAGTCCAATCAATTTTTTGATTATCGAGTATAAATTTATTGGATTGTCTAGCTTTATCCTTTTGTTTATTCATTAAAAAATGAAATTTATCTTCATCTATACTTATTTTTTTTTCTTGAGCCAATAGTTGAGTTAAATCTAAAGGAAATCCGTAGGTATCATAAAGCTTAAAAACATCTTCACCAGATATTTGATTTCCATTTAATTCAGAACAAATCTCTTCAAATATTATAAGTCCTCTATCAAGGGTTTTACCAAAGGATTCTTCTTCTGATTTAATAACTTTAACTACATAATCTTTTTTATCAATCAACTCTGGATATGAATCACCTAAAATACTTATCAATGTATCATAAAGTAAATAAATAAAAGATTGCTTTATTCCTAAAACTCTTCCAAATCTAGCCGCTCTTCTTAAAACTCTCCTAACAACATATCCCCTGCCTTCATTTGAAGGCATAATCCCATCAGATATCGAAAAAGAAACCATTCGTAGATGATCAGCTATTACTCTATGAGGAACACCATTATCAAAACTATAGTTTTTATTTGATATTTTTACAATATGTTCAATTATTGGATAAAATAAATCAGTCTTATAATGATCATCTAAATTATTTAATGTAGACACCATTCTTTCAAGACCTAATCCTGTATCAACATGCTTTGATGGTAAATCTTCAAGCTTTCCATTTTCCAACCTATTATATTGCATAAAAACTAAATTCCATAGCTCACGATATTCGTCAGTTCTATTTACTCCATCTTTACTCTGCTTATCAAGCTGACCAATATAATAATGAATCTCTGAACATGGACCACAAGGACCAGTATCCCCCATTTCCCAAAAATTTTCTTTATTTCCAAATTTCAAAATTCTATTTGGATCTATATCTGTAAATTTTTCCCATATTTCTTTAGATTCGTTATCGTCTTCATAAATAGTAACCCATAGTCTTTTTTTATCCAATTTCCATATATCTGTTAATAATTCCCATGACCATATAATAGATTCTTTTTTGTAATAATCACCAAATGACCAATTACCTAACATCTCAAAAAAAGTATGATGATATAAATCTACACCTACTTCTTCTAAATCGTTATGCTTTCCACTTACTCTGATACATTTTTGAGAATTAACAGCTCTTTTAAAATCAGCTGTTTTTTTATCTAAAAAAATATCTTTAAACTGATTCATGCCAGCATTTGTAAATAACAAAGTAGGATCATCAGAAGGAAATACAGAAGAACTTCTTACAAACTTATGTGATTTGGCTGCAAAAAAATCAATGAAATCTTTTCTTATTTTTTGCGAACTTAATTTCATTAGAAAATTACTTGAGTTTCAATCTGAGTTGTTTTAACAGGTCTAAATCCATCATTTTCAAAGATATATGATTTTCTTCCTTTTAAAATTAAAACCATATTATCAGCCATCTCAACACCTATATTATATCCAAATAAGGTGTTTTCATCAGGTTTAAAACTGAACGGCTTGTCTGAATAGCTTTGCTGATAGAAAATTTCTGCAATTCTAACTTTTTGAATGATTGATGTATCTATATCAAGCTTTGTGTAAAAAGTACTATTTTGATCAGATTTGTAATCATTTATACTATTATCCCATTTATCACCATTCATGTATTGATACATCATTTCTAGCTGAAAAATTTTGAGAAAATTACTTATTATGGTAAGATTGGCACCTCTAGATTTACCATATAGATATAGCTTATCTTCTTTTGTAACAACTACATTTGATCCATCTTTTTGAACAACCATAGCTCTAGTATGGTCATAATTTTGATCCCAATAATTAAACAGATAATTTTCTGAATTTTGTCTTAAATCTAGAGATAGAGTCACTTTATCCCAATCTGCAGTAAAACCAATAGGAATAAAACCAAATCCTAATCTATCATCAAAACTATTATAATTATCTGTTTCAGTTTCAGGATTGTAAGGATTTAAGGTTTCACCAGAAAGCTGTGAAAACTCAGAAAATAACTTCATTCTATTATTAAGATTATATGTTAAACCTAAAGAAATACCTGCAACTTGATTTTTATCATTTAAATCTAATAGATTTGAATAATTTTCCATTTCAGATTCAGCAGCTTCAATCATGCCTTGACAATCAGAAACTTGAGAGTCACAAAATTCGTTCAACATATTTATAAATGTTTCATTGACATGCCATTGACTAGAATCATTCGCATAGTCAGGCTCAACAAAATCAGGATAACCATCTCTATCAGAGTCTAACAATCCTTTTCTCTGGTTAGGATCAATAACTAGACTAAATGAAAAATCAACGTTTTTAACATATTCAAAACTTCCTCCTAAAGCAAATAATCCAGGCTCTCTAGCTTCTTTTAAATCACTATGCACAAATTGAAACTTAAAGTTTTGAAAATTATAATTAAAATTGATACCAGTTCTTCTAACTCTTGGATAATCCATTATATTTGAATAACCATTTACAAGTGATCCATTACCTAAAGTTATTGATGGTAATGAACCCACCCTAAAATATAAATCATCTGCAGGAACGCCCCATCTTAAATAATAAATTTTATCTACCAAGGTTTTATATACATCTTTTGATGATGAAAAATTCCAATTCTCATCGTATAAATTTCCATCTTGATCGAAATAAAAGTATAAATCAAGACCCAAACCAACTTTACCAAAAATTAATTCTGGTCTTAATGAAAATTGATTATAAACTTGATTATTAATTGTTACAGAACCAAATGAACCGGTATATACTGGATCAATATCTTGAGTAAGCAAGTGACTAAATAATATTACAATTAAACTAATTTTATTTTTAAACATATCTATAAATCTAATTTCTTCAATATTTTATTATAAATATTATCAGGAGTAATCCCAAAATGTTCAGCAACATCAGCTCCAGGTCCAGATTCACCAAAAGTATTAATACCGATATTAAGACCAAATCTTCCTGTATACTTTTGCCAACCATCAGTAGTACCTGACTCGATAGAGACTAATAATGTTTTTGAATCACATTTCAGGACAGATTTTTTGTAGTTTAAATCTTGTTCCTCAAATAATTCCCAACAACAAAGATTAACAACTTTTACATTAAAATCATTTAATAAAAGTTTTTTTACTTCCAATGCTACCCAAACCTCTGAACCTGTAGCAAAAATCAAAATATCCGGCTTATCACAATCACTAATAATATAACCACCTTTTTCTATATTTGAAAAATGGGCATATTCATTTCTATCAATAACGGGAACTGACTGTCTTGTTAAAAGAACTAAAGAAGGTCGATTTTTTTGCTCAAATGCAATTTTTGAAGCAACAACTGCTTCATTAGCATCAGCTGGACGTAAAACTAGTAAATTAGGTATATTTCTATATGACATCAAGTGCTCAATTGGTTGATGTGTTGGACCATCTTCACCAACATAAATTGAATCATGTGTGTATTCAGAAATACAAGGTAAACCTTGGAGTGCTCTTAATCTAATAGCAGGCCTTTCATAATCAGCAAAAACAAAGAATGTTGCACCAAAAGGAAATAATCCTCCATGTTGAGCAATACCATTATTGATAACTCCCATAGGAAACTCTCTAACGCCATATGCTAAATTCAACCCTGATGGATTTTTTGAACTAAAATCTTTTACAATTGAAGCGAAACCTCCAGTAACATTAGATGGCTCTAAATCAGCTGAACCACCAACAAGAAACATTTCTTTTCTTGCAAACTCTTCAATAACTGCTCCCCAAACTTTTCTTGTTGCTATACTATCACCATATTTATACGAAGGCCAATCAACAGATTCAGGTATTGATAGGTTAATAGAATTATTCCAAGCATCTCTAAAATTTTTATCAGTATTTTTTTTATCCAATAAATTATTCCAAGATTCAACTTCTTGCTTTGCATACTTGTATGATGCTCTAAAGTCATCAAGCACTTTATCAGAAATTTGAAATAATTTATCAGGGTCCAAACCTAATTTTTCTTTAGTTAATCTTATTTCTTCATGAGACAATGGTGCACCATGAGTATTGTGATCACCTTCCACATTAGCTGTGCCATAAGCCATAATTGTTTCACCAATAATTACCGATGGCTTTTCTACTTCCATTTGAGCAATTCTTATAGCATTTCTGATTTCATCGTGGTTATGGCCATTTATAACTTGAACATGCCAACCATGAGATTCATACATTTTTTTATAATCAGTAGAGTCTGATCTTGATACTTTTCCTGAAATCTGAGCATTGTTTGAATCATAAAAAGCAATTAATTTTTCAAGACCCCAATGACCTGCACAGGCGATTGAACCTTGTGCTACAGGTTCTTGAATATCACCATCACCATGCAAGACATAAGTAAAATGATTAATAATTTCTGAACCAAATTTTTCTGAAAGAATCTTTTCAGCTAATGCCATTCCAACAGCGTTACCAACACCTTGACCTAAAGGACCTGTAGTTGCTTCAACACCTGGTGTTAAATCTTTTTCAGGATGACCAGGAGTTTTAGAACCTAATTGTCTAAATTTTTTCAAATCTTCTAACTTCAACCATCCAATGTAATATAACATAACATATATTAAAGCTGATTCATGACCAACAGACATTACAAACCTATCTCTATTTTGCCATTTTGAATTTTCTGGATCGAATTTTAAAAACTCTTTAAATAAAATATACGTAAAATCTAATGACGAAAGAGGACCACCAGTATGACCTGAATTTGCATTACGAACAGTATCCATAATTAAAGATTTTGCATAATTAATGGAGACTTGGTCTATATCTTTTTTATCAAACGACATTTTCTTCCAAATTTTTAGGGGATATTAACATTTGAATTTATTAAGTAAATTCTTTATTTCAATGGTTTAAATTATATAAATTTATTTTTTTTGAATTTTATGAAAAAGAGCGCAATCTATATACACATCCCATTTTGTAAAGTCAAATGTATTTATTGTGATTTTTACTCAATTACAAATAGAGAAAAACAAATTCCATTATTTACTAAATTACTAATTGAAGAAATTAATTCATACAGAAGATATAATAAAAAAAAATGGGAATTTAATACAATATTTTTTGGTGGTGGTACGCCATCAATTTTACCTGTAAAAAATATAGAAAAAATTCTTATTCAACTTGATGATGTTTTTGATATTTCAAATGTTAAAGAAATTACATTAGAAGCAAATCCTGGTGAGGCTTCATTTAACTTCTTAAATGATATAAAAAAAATTGGTATTAACAGATTATCAATTGGATTTCAAAGCTTTAATGATAAAGTATTAAAAAATCTAGGGAGATTTCACCGTTCCAATGACTGCTTTAAAACTTTTAAAAACGCAAGAAAAGCTGGATTTAAAAATATTAATACAGATATGATATTTAATATTCCAAATTTAAGTACTAATCAATGGATAGGTGATATCAAAAAACTAATATCACTTGAACCAGAACATATATCGGCATACTCATTAACAGTTGAACCATCCACAAAGTTATTTAATCTTGTGAAAAATAATAAAATGTTAATGCCATCAGAACAAATTGATATTGAACAATTTTTAATTACTAAAGATATTTTAATGAAAAATAAATATTTCCAATATGAAATATCAAATTATTCTAAGAAAAATATGGAATGTAAACATAATCTTAATTACTGGGAATCTAATCCTTATATCTCTTTTGGACCTTCTGCTCATTCTTATGATACAAAAAAGCGTTGGTGGAACGTAAAATCATTAGATAAATATTTATCATTAGTTGGAAACGGAAAATTGCCAGTAGAAAATTATGAAATATTAAAAAAACAAGACAAATACAATGAAATGATATTAAACGGATTAAGATTAACTAAAGGTATAAGTTTAAATAAAATTAAAAAGTTTCATAAAAATCATTTAATATATTTAAAAGAGCTTACAAAAAAATGGGATTGTATTGATTTATCTAATGGATATTTAAAACTAAATAAAAATGGGATGCTTTTAGTAGATAATATTTCTTCAGATATGTTTATTTAAGTAAAAGCATTTTTTTTGAAAAAACTCTTTCATTTGAAATTAAATTATATACATAAACTCCAGAGGATACTTCTTGACCATTTTCAGATGTACCATTCCAAGTGAAACTATGTCTACCAGAATTAAAATAACCTTCTGCAATTTTTTTAATGAGCCTACCATTTAAATCAAAGATTAATAACTGAATATTACTTGAAAATGATAGATTTATATCAATATTTGTATTAGGATTAAATGGATTTGGATAATTTTGATAAAGTAAATATTCTTGAGGTATTGAATTTTCATTCATAATCACATTAACTTTTTCATTATTTCTATTTACTGCAATAAAGTTATTAATTTCAAAACTTTTATATGAATCAAAAAGCTTATAACTTCCAGGTTCTAAAGATTTTCCTTCAAGACTATATATTAAAATAAAATACTTATTATCAGCTTTGTTAAGTGCAAATTCCATATCAATTTCATTGTTCAAATAAAGCTCTTGATTTGATTCAATTTCTATCTGGATACCTTTAATAGGCCCACTTGTATCAAAGTATAATGAATTACTTTCAACATAAATTAAAACTTCATCTACATCTAATTCTCTAGAAAAATCGATTTTTCTGTCATTTGATAAAATCATATTTGTAATAATTACAACATCTTGAATATTTAGTAAATTATCTTGATTTATATCAGATGCACATAATTCATAATCATTAGCAGGGTTTCCTGCACTAATTATTAAATTCACAAGCCTAACTACATCAATTACATCTATATTATTATCATTATTAACATCACCAGCTAAACATTCTGGATTCACATCAGAACCGTTATTAAAAAAGTTAAGAATTGATAAAATATATTCGTCAAAACCCTCGCCATTTAAACCAGCTAAATTATGGCTAGAACCAATCGTTCTATATCCCACTATGCTATTTTCAAATGCAATAGCTGTTGTATATTCTGGATCAGAATTTCTTAATATTGGAATTCCTCCTGAAGGAACAATTCGATCTATATAAGAATTATCACTATCATAATTAAATGAAAATCCATCTGTAAAAGTACCATTAATTCCAACGATAGTAGATAAATCAGATGAGCCATCTGCCTCTCCAGTTAAACCAAAGTAATCATGGACAGAAGTTTGTGTATCAAAAGCCCAAGTATCGGCTCCTTCCATATAAATATTTCCACCATTATCTAATAAATCAATAAGTAATTGAGCTTGATAATCTTGCAATACATAATTACCAGGATAAACACCAAGTAATACAAAAACTGTACTGTAATTTTCAATAGATTCAATATCTGAAGAACTTATATAATCATAACCTTCAATATTACTAGTTTCAAAAAATTCTATTAACTTTTCACCAGATAAATGCTCGTTTGTAGGATCCCATACTAATATAGAAGGATGACCAATTATGACGGAGTAACTCAATGTAGATGTCTCTAAACAATCAGATTCACAAGGACTTGTTGAACTATATCCCCAGTTTATAGTAAATATCACTTCTGTACCAACTGGTGTCTGACTATCAGAAATAACTGAGAAGATTCCTTGATAGGTTGAATTTGGACCAATTCCAAAAAATGTATTCTCATTTTCTGCAGATTCTATTGAAACATAAGGACTATCAACTGTTATAGTAGCACCAGGATAATCATAAAAATAAGCAGAACCAGAATTAATTAAATCAACTTGTATGACAGCACTCTCACCTACATCCCAAACTCCATCTTGATTATCATCAATAATTAAAGGATTTTGGATTTCAAAGTTTGGTGCACTAATTTGAATACTAAAGTTCATGTTCCATTCATTATCACCATCATTTAAATTCGCACTAAAATTTGCTATGTGACCATCTGGGACATTATGTAGTACAGAAAATACCAGCGGATTTTCAGTTGATGAAGATTCTCCAGCTATTGATAATGATATTAATGAATTCGTATTAATTATATCAATATATTCATCAATACTATCTAAAATTACATCAACTGAATTTGTATTTAAGTTTCCAATATTATTTACTTCTAAATTTATAGCTATTTCTTCACCATACTCTATCAAATTATTAGAATTTGAATCTTCAATTAACTCATAATTATTAAAAACTAAAAAAGGACCATCAGCTGAAATCACCTCTATTAAAGATTCATAAGGATAATTATTAAAACCTGATATTACCATATCTATTGTTTGAGGATTATTACTGATACCTGAAATATCTAATACTGCCACACCTCCATTAGAATAAGCATAGCTCATAAGAACGCCATCAATAGATAATGCGACCAGAGCTCCTTCTTGTCCAATATCAACAACAAATTCAGATTGACCAAGTAAAATAGTATTATCATAAATTGGATTTAATAATTGAGGTTCATCTGTTCTTATTAACATTGAAGGATCCCCGAACAAAGTCCAAAATTGTGTTTCGTTAATTCCATTTGATCCTTGAGCTTCGTTCATATGCATACACCCATTTGTTATAATACCTCCATATGAACGTGACACGTTATTATTGTATGACTCAGTCAAAATAGCATTCATCGCCCACTGACCATGCATTGGCGGTTCCCATGATTGACTAATAGTTGATCCTAGATGGCCAACAGCACCAGTTGGATTGCCTTCATTATCTGTTGCCCACATCCAAGATTCACAAAAACATTCTGTGTAATCATTAAATTGCCCAGGATTACATCCAACTGTAAAAATAAATGGTAACTTATTAGTATTAGTTAAATTATTAACATCATTTCCATTCAATGGAGCACCATTTCCCCAACCTGTAGGTCCAGCATGACCAGTATAATTTATAAGTCCAACACCTTCATTAATTGCATTAATACCATCTGATACATTTGCATTTGAATCATATAGTCCTTCATAATTATCATATGTATATTCTAACAAAAAATCATTGGCTATTAAGTCATTAAACTCATGATCATCTAAACCATCGTAACCAGGTCCTTGGGTAGAGGCAATACCAAGTGCCTTATTTAGGTGACTTGAATCAAAATTTTCAAATTTTTCATATTCGATAACTCTTCTGACTTGAGTATCAATATGAGACAAATTATTTCCTGAAAATCTACCGACTAAAATTTCTGAAAATGCATCATCACCTTCAATAAAACCATAACTTGGATCAGATGCTGAACCATTTATTATGTGAGTTGGAATCTGAGCTGCATCACCAACTAAAAGTAGATAAGTAAGTCCATTGTTGTAATAATAATTATTGATGTAATCTTGCAAATCATTCACAGTATTTCCTATTGAACTTACAGGAACAATTTCTGTTGGAATCCCTTTCTTATTTTTCCATTGAACAAAAGGGTTCATTGAACTAATAAAATCATCATAACAGATTATCAACATATTACCTTGGTCTGATAAATAATCAAATCTTAAATCTTGTGGATAATTAATAAATAAATTATTGTAAATATTATCAAATTCTTTAGAAGAATTTAACTCTTGTTCAACTTTTCTATTTATTGGGTTTTTTACCTGTTTATTGAAAACTTCCTTGCTTTCATAAATATTAATTAAAATTCGATTATAGATTCTTAGAACTCCAGTAACTGGATTAAACTGAATCGGATTAATCATAACAGACTGACCCCTTAAACCTCTTAATATATATGGTTCACCCAGATTTACTAAAGACTGAGGATAAAAACTATTTTGATTATATGTATTACTGTAAGTATAAGGAATTGATTTTGGATTAATATCTCTAGATAGGTTACCCTTTGAAGGTAATATACTAATATCACTAATCTCTATATAATTACTTTCAACAATTTTAATATCCATTATCTTTTTATCTGGTATAATAATAGATGTATTTAATCTCGGTAAATCGGGATTTCCAGCTGATAAAATAGGAGTACCTTTATCAATTGTAATTTTATATTCACCATCAAGTATTTCTCTAATTTCATAACCATCTAATATTACTTCTAAAGTAGTTTGATTAATATTTGAATTAACTAAATTAATTTTAGATTTTCCAGATTTATTGTAAAAATTAGAATTATGGTTTTTATAAGTTCCATCAGCTGAAAAAATTAGCGATAGGGAAGAAAAAATAATATATATGTATCTATAGTTCATTTTTGAATATTTATTTATTGCTACCTTTAAGTTACTAAAAAAACAATTTATAACAATGAGATATAAATCACATTTACAAGGTGTTACATACATTTAATTATCTAAAATTATGCTAACAATATCAATTATATCAACTATATCTAATGAACAATCTGAATTAGTATCAATTAATGCTGAATAATTATCACCTAATACTAATTCTACTAAAATAATGATATCATATATATTAAGAATAGAATCATTATTTAGATCTCCATGTAAATTATTGTTCAATGAAATAAAATACATACCACCAGTTGAAATACCTGCAATAAAACCTGCATGTGAACATGAATTATAGAAATCAAGTGAAGTATTTTTACCAGTAAATGGGAAAAGTAAATCGTTGCTTAATTGAAATTGATTATTAAGATTATCACCGATATTTTCATAAAATGCTATGTTGTTTGTTGAAGAAACTAATAAATCCTCATCCTGATCAAAATCCAAATCAAATGATAAAACACTGGTTCTAGATTCATAATTAATATTATTATAATTACTACTAACTAAAATGAAATTAAAATTATATTTATCTCCAATGTTTTCATAAAAATAAACCTTACCATCTAAACAACCAACAAGTAAATCATAATCACTATCATTATCAATATCAATAAATTCAGGAGCTGAATAACCTTGTAAATCAATGTCATTTAAAATACCTTGATATTCAAAATTATAATTATTAATGGTTCCTATATTTTTAAAATAATGAATAAGGCCATTATAATTTCCTACAAAAAGGTCTAAATCATCATCATTATCAATATCAATAAACTCAGGGAATAGGTTATTCCCCAGATTGATACTTAAAAAATCATCGTTATTAATTTCCCAATAAGGTTGAATATCTAATTCAAAACCTTTATTTTCATAAAATATAATCCTACCAATCCAAGGGAAAGATGATGTATCATAATTTGTTCCTATAAATAGATCCAAATCACCATCATTATCAATATCTATGAACTTTGGATTTACATCAGTTAAATGATCAATAGTTTCAATGAAATTATTTGTTTGATACGTGAAAGAATTACCTATGTTTTCATAATATGCAAAATTATTTGTTAATTGATATCCATAAGCACCTGAAAGAGTAGTAACAAATAAATCATTATCATCATCATTATCAATATCTACAAATGATGGTAAGTTTAATCCTGCTGTAAATATTGGTTCTTCATATGGAAATTGAGTCAATATATTATCATTATCCATAATTGGATTAAACTTATCACCAATATTCCATATAATGTACAAACTTTGTTGAAAGTAATCGCCCCATGATAAATCAAGATCTAAATCACCATCGAGATCTATAAAGCTAATAGCACTAGCTCCATGCCTTGATTGTCCAACTATATATATATCTTGCCAAAAATTAGTTTCATAATTAAAAATTGGAATATCATTACTAAAACCTTTATTTTCAAAAAAATTTAAAGTTCCTATAATATTTCCAGAAAATAAATCTAAATCTCCATCAGCATCAATATCAGAAAAAGTTGGAATCATCGACTGATCCAAATCTAAATAGCTGTTGTTTTCATCAATTATTTCAGAAATATAAATAAGCTCGTTATTAATAAAATCATAGTAAGAAATTCCGCCTAAATAGATTGAACTTGAAGTAACTATTTCGTAATCATTATCATTATCAAAATCATATATGAAAAACCAATTTAAATTTGATAAACCCAAAAAATCTGTAGTTTGCAAAACAAAGCTTTGATTTTGATTTAAAAAGTATCTTATTCTTCCATCTTCATCAAGAATGAACAAATCAGAAAATCCATCTTTATTCCAGTCAACCCAATGAATTTTAGGTTTGTTAAAACCACCTAAAAATGGATTATCATATACAATGTCATTCGATATAATTTTACCAAATTCACTTTCAATTTTAGTATTATAGCAGAAAATAAAATTACATATTAAAATGATACCAATTATAATGTTTGACACAAAAAAGAATTTTTTCATTATGAAAACTAAAGATTACTTATTATGAAGCTTTTAAGGATAAAGTTAATACAAATTTGGCAACAGGTTCATTATCTAACTTCTTTGGAACATAGGCTGTAATACTTATTGGTTTGTTAACTCTTTTTTTTGATAGCTCAGTTTCTCTTATCATATCAGATATCAATAATCCATCATTACAAATAAAATGGACATCCCCTTCAGCTCTTTTTAAAAAATCCGCTTTAAAATCTTTAAATAATAAATTTATTTTATGTTTTGATTTTTTTATAAGACCTAATGCAATAGCTCCACCTGTTACATCTGCCCCAACAGATAAAGCTCCAAAATACATACTGCCAACGTGATTCTTTGTTTTTCTTTTTAACGAAATTTTAATTTCAACACTTTCTTCTGATATTTTTACAACTTTAGGGTTACAATAAAAAATCATTGGGACTTTCAAAAATCCAAAAAACTTTAAAAATAATGTTGTTTTAAACTCTTTTGATATAAAATTCATTTTATTATATTTCCAATTGTTATATTTAGTTACAAAATTTATTATATATTATAAGAAATTATTAGATAAATTTTAGAATAATAAATCATAGGTTAATAATGAAAAAATCAAAATTATTTTTTTACATCTTTTTATTTTTTAGTCTTAGTTTTTCGGAAGTAGTTTTAGAAAATCAAGCTACAAACATTGCAGAAAACTTTTTCTATTCAAAGAATGAAAGAAGTTTTTCTGAATTTAATTATAGTGAAATAATTTTATTAAATCATAATAATGAAGATATTTTCTATGTATTTAAATTAAATCCTAGAGGATTTATTCTTGTTTCTGCAGATGATCTTCTGATGCCTATCTTAGGTTATAGCTTTGAAAACGAGTTTATTATATCTCCATCTTACCCTACAAATATTAATTATCTTTTCAATCTTTATTCAAGAGAACTTACGGAAGAAAAAGTTAATAACAACCAAAGACAATATATCCAAAATGAATGGATAAAATTCAGTTCTCCAGTCGAATATGAAACTCAAACTAGAAGTGTTTCACCACTTCTTCAATCTAGATGGAATCAAGATTCTTCATGGAATGATATGTGCCCTGAAGATCAAGATGGTCCAGGTGGAAACGTTTATGTAGGTTGTGTTGCTGTTGCAATGGCACAAGTTATGCATTATTGGTCTTATCCAGAAGTCGGCTATAGTTCTCATGGATACACTCATAATCAATATGGGTATCAGTATGCAAATTTTGGTGCATCTTATTATGATTATGAACAAATGGCCAATAATTACCCAACAAATGAAAGTCAAGAACTATTATATCACTGTGCAGTATCAGTAAATATGAATTTTGGAATTGATGGATCTGGTTCACAAACATCAAGAGCAAGGAATTCAATGAGAAATTATTTTTTATTTAAAAATTCAATTGATGAAATTTCTGCCGGAAGCTACAGTTCAACACAATATAGAAATATACTTAAAAATGAATTAGATCAGAATAGACCTATGTATTATGATGGATGTGACACAGATGGATGTCATGCTTGGAATATTGATGGTTATGATGGTGATTATTTTCATAATAATTTTGGTTGGGGTGGTTCTCAAAATGGAAATTATCTTTTAAGTTCATTAAATGGCTTTGATTATGATCAAGGTGCGTTAATTGGTATTGAACCACAAAGTTTGGATAACCCAAATGTAGTCTTACAAGATTATTTTTACAACGAGTTTCAAGGTGATAATGATAATGTTGCAAATCCTGGTGAGGTAATAGAGTTATTTGTGACTTTAGAAAACTTAATTCCATGGAATGATGCAGAAAGTGCAGATATTATTTTATCTTCTAATGATGAGTCAATAGCAATAATTAATGAATATCTTTCAATAGATAATATTTCAGCAGGACAGTCAGAAATTAATTCCAATAGTCCTTTTTTAATTTCTTTGTCTGAAGATATTAACCTTTCAAATCATATTTTGAACTTAACAATTATATCATCTTCAAGTAATGGTGAATCAAATGAAAATCAATATGATGTAGTAATTAATGTTACCCTAGATCAGCAAGGTTTTCCCTACACTACTTCTCTTATTGATGATGATGGTAATACATACGAAACTGTTACAACAGTAAAATCTTCTCCACTCATAATTGATGTTAACAATGATTCTGTCTCAGAAATATTTTTTGGAGATGATAATGGCTTTTTTCATGGTGTAAATAATGATGGATCACCTTTAGATGGTTTTCCAATTGAACTTGATGGTACTAGTAAAGAGATTTGGGGTTCACCAGCAGCAGCAGATATTGATAATGATGGTGCAATAGAATTTATTGTAACATCTAAGAATAAAAATTGCTATGTAATTAATCAATACGGAGATATTGAATTAGTATATGAAACAGATCAATATTTAATGGGGTCACCTTCTCTAGCAAACTTAGATAGTGATAATAATCTCGAGATTATATTTGTTGGTTACTCGTCCTCAGGAGATGTTTTTGCTATTAATCATGATGGTAGTAATGTTAACAATTTCCCCGTACAAATAAATTCTAAAATTCTAAATGGTGTAAGTATATATGATATAAATGAAAACGGAAAAGATGATATTGTTGTAGCTACAGAAAATGATAAACAAATTCATATTATTTATGATGATGGAAGTATTAATACAATTTTTGAGGCACAAGACAAATTTAAAGCTGCACCATCAATATTAAATAATAATAATGAATTGATAATCTTAGTTGGAGATACAGGTGGAATATTTTATGGATTAAATATTGATGGTTCAATAAAATTTTCAATTCAAACAGGAAACGATATAAAATCAGAACCAGGATTTATAACCCATGATAATCAAATTAAAATATTCTTTGGATCTGAAGATGGTTATCTTTACGGGATAAATACAAATGGACAGCACTTAAATAATTGGCCAAAATACATTGGTAGTGATAATGTTAATTCATCTCCAGTTTTTGCGGATTTGGATAATGACAATTTTCCAGAAGTAATATCTGCAAGTGATGAAGGAAAAATAATAATTTTTCAAATTAATGGAATGGAATTTGAAAATTTTCCATTACAATTTAATGTTGGATTTGAAAGTTCACCAAATGTTGTTGATTTAGATGATGACAATGATTTAGAAATAATCATTGGAAGCATTCAAAATTTATCAGTCATTGATATTAAAAATACTACTACAACAGAACCATTTTACTGGAATAAATACAGGGGTGATAATCATAATACAGGGTATTATTTCTCAGATTCATTTTTATCAGGAGACTTAAATACAGATTCATTACTAAACGTTCTTGATTTAGTGGTAGCAATTAATATCATATTAGATACATCAGAACCAAATTCAAGTGAGGTATTAATTGGTGATTTAAATAACGATAGTAATTTTGATGTATTAGATATAGTCTTACTAGTAAATATTATTTTATCAAACTAATTGACATTTCAGCTTTAATTCTTTTTTTAGAAGATGCCCAAGAACAAATTGGACATTCAAGCATATTGTGATTTCTTGCAGGACAATACTCCCTTCCAAAAAAAATTATTTGTAAATGCAATTTATTCCATAAATCTTTATGCCATATTTTTTTTAAGTCACGTTCAGTCATAATAACATTTTTAGCTTTAGATAAACCCCACCTTGATGCTAAACGATGAATATGTGTATCAACAGGAAATGCTGGAAAGCCATACCATTGTGACATAACTACACTAGCTGTTTTATGTCCAATTCCTGGTAGACTTTCTAGAAAACTCCAGCTTGGTTTCATTCCACCATTTTTAACTAAAATTTCTGAAAGTTTCTTTAGGTTTTTGGCCTTTGTTGGAGCTAAGCCGATTTGTTTAATAGTTTTTTCTATTTGATTAACATCTAACATAGACATTGCATGAGCATTATCAGCAAGTTTAAATAAGTATGGAGTTACCTCATTAACTTTTTTATCAGTTGTTTGAGCAGATAACATCACTGCAACCAGTAGTGTAAAAGAGTCTGTATGATTTAAGGGTATAGGAGTTTCAGGGTATAGATTATCTAATATCTTTACAATTTCAATACCTTTCGCAATTCTATCCATATCTAAAAATACTAAAATTAAAAAATATATCAAGTAAAAATAATGCATTATAAAAAAAGAAACTCCCGTTAAGGAGTTTCTTTTATATCAATATTTCAAGGTTTATGAGGAGTAAGAAGAAGATTATATGATATATTTATTTCTTACAATAAAAAGTTAAATAAATAAATCTTTATAAAAGTTGATATAAATCACTTAATAAATTATATTCCTAAATATTTTTTAACTTTAGATTCAATTGATTTTCTTAAAGTTTTATTTTCCTTTAATAATAATCTTAAATTTTCTCTTCCTTGTGCTACTTTTTCATTTTCGTAAGAAAACCAAGATCCTGATTGTACTAAAATATCTCCAGAAAGAGCATTTTCTATTAAATCTCCCTCATATGAAATACCAAGTCCATAGATTATATCAAATTCAACCTTTGTAAACGGTGGTGCTAATTTATTTTTAGCAACTTTAACAATGGTTCTATTACCTATTACTCTTTCTCCATCTTTTAATTGACCTTTACGTCTAATCTCTAATCTTAGAGAAGAATAAAATTTTAATGCATTTCCACCAGTAGTAGTTTCTGGACTTCCAAACATTATTCCTATTTTATGACGAATTTGATTAATGAAGATAACGCATGTTTTGGATTTACTAACAATACCCGTTAATTTTCTCATTGCTTGCGACATTAATCTTGCATGTAAACCCATATGAGAATCACCCATTTCACCATCTAGTTCCGCTTTTGGAACTAATGCTGCAACTGAATCAATAACTAAAATATCTAACTCACCACTTCGAATAAGTGTTTCAGCTATCTCAAGTGCTTGTTCTCCATCATCAGGTTGTGATATTAATAGATTATTTGTATCAACTCCTAAATTTTTTGCATAAGTAGGATCTAAAGCATGCTCAACATCAATAAACGCAGCAGTGCCTTTGTTCTTTTGAGCTTCTGCAATGCAATGTAATGTTAGTGTTGTTTTTCCTGATGATTCAGGTCCATAAATCTCAACTATTCTACCTTTCGGTAAACCACCAATACCTAATGCTGTATTTAAAGAAATTGAACCAGTAGATATAACTTCAATATTTTTGATATTTTTTTTACTATCACCTAATCTCATTATTGCATTAGGATCTTTAGTTTGTTTTTTAATTTGCTCAATTACTAAATTTAAATTATCAGTTTTTTTCTTTTCTGCCATTTATATCTCCAGTTTAATTATATTCTCTAAAAACACCTAATACTTGACCTTGTATGTACAACTCATCTTCTGTGGTAACATGAATAGTATTATATTTTTTATTTCTTGGATGCAACTCTACACCTTTTTTACCAATATAATATCGTTTCAATGTTGCTTCACCATTCAAAATAGCAACTACTGTATCACCAGCTCTTGCAATTTGCGATTTTTTAACTACTATATAATCACCATCTAATATTCCATCGTCTATCATTGAATTACCATCAACTTTTAGTACATAGTTTTCATTATTTATATATTTACTTGGTACATCTACATATTCAATATTTTCAAATACCTCTATTGGCATTCCAGCAGCAACCAATCCTAACATTGGCAATCTATTATCAATATTTTTTTCTAATATTGATAATGCTCTTTTACCGTTTGAACCTTTAACTCTTTTAATTAGACCTTCAGATTCGAGCTGTACTATATACCAATTGATTGTACCTAATGAACTAAATTTCAAGCCTTTCATTATCTCTACAAATGTTGGTGGCCTATCATTTCTTGTTATAAAATTTTTTATAAAATCTAAAAATTTTTGTTTTTTTGGTGACAACATATTATTACCTCGTAAGTTACTCGTAAGTAATATTACTACTATTAATTTATAATATGCAAATAAATTTTTATTTTTTTATTACAACCATATTTTTTAGAAGGAAAAGACAAACAAATACTGCAATAGTTCTATTAATATTTCTATCTTTTGAAAATATAAATTTTTTAGTTATTGTTTCAAATTTGCTCGAAATAGATATATATATAAGTCCTATAGGTTTCTCATCACTACCTCCACCCGGACCTGATATACCTGTAGTTGATATACCATAATCTGATTTATATTTTTTTCTAATATTTTCCGACATAACTGATGCTACTTGCCTGCTAACTGCTCCATATTTAGAGATAATACTATTTTTAACATTTAACATATTTATTTTTATATCATTATCATAGGCAACAATCCCACCTTTATAATACATTGAACTACCTGGTATATCAGTAATAATCTTTGATAAATAGCCTCCTGTGCACGACTCTGCTACAGCTAATGTTTTTTTATTTTCGATTAAAACTTCACCTAAAACTTCATTTAGCTTATCATCATTATAACCATAAACAAATTCTTTGATTTTTGATTCAATTTTTTGTCTAAATTTTAAAAAATCATTATTTGAAACTAATTCACCTACTGCAGTTAGTCTAATCTTAACTCCTGAGTAACCTGGCAAAAAAGCTACTTTAATTTTATTATTATATTTCTTTATAATTGTTTTTAATTTGGCATATAAAGAACTTTCATAAATACCTGCAGTTAAAATAGTCAAGTGATTTTTATTTACATGAAAATATGGCTTTATGTAATTTGGTATTATATCATTATTCATTATACTTTTGACTTCAGAAGGAACACCTGGTAATATAAAAAAAGATGATTTTTTATATTTGAAATACATTGGCAAAGCTGTACCCATATCATTTAGTAAAGGTTTACTTATATCTAAAATCTCTGCTTGAGATTTTATATGCTTTAAATTCTTATTAGAAAATTTTTTTAATAATTTTTTATAATGATCATCATTCACTTTTAATTTACAATTAAAATGTTGACACAAAACTTTCTTAGTTAAATCATCATGGGTAGGCCCTAAACCACCTGTAATAAATATGTAATCAATTTTATTTTTTAAAAAATAATCAATATTTTTAGAAATTTGCATATAATCATCTCCAACAATAAAAATATTACACACATTTAAATTTTTATAAATTCTCAATTGATATGAAATAAAGCTAGAGTTTGTATCCTTAGTGTACCCATTAATTAATTCATCGCCAATACAGATTATACCAACTTTCATAATCAAATAACCATAAATAAAATAATTAAAGTAAAAATACCAGCAAAAAAATCATCTGCTAAAATGTCTAAGCCTTTTTCAAAATCTTGGACATTATAAATTATTGATGGCTTTAGTATATCAAAAAATCTAAATATAATAAATGCCAGAAAATATAGTGCAATATTCTTGGGTATCATAAATAAAGAAATAGACATACCCAATATTTCATCTATTACTATATAGCCTGGATCTTTTTCTTCGGAAACAATTGAAAAATAATTACATACATATAATGATGAAAATAAAATTAAAAATAAAATCGAAGCTTGTAAAAGTAAAATATTTGGAATGAAATACCAAATCAACAATAATAAAAAACTAGCAATGGTTCCTGGAGCATATTTTATATATCCAACAAAAAAAAATGTAAGAATAATTTTATTTAAAATATTCATTTTTTATCTATGAAATAAGGTATAGCAGAATACCAAGTAAGTATTACTAAAAGCCACATTAAATAATAGATATAGTTATTATTTAATATATAGCTAGTATCAAAAACATTTAAAATTAGGATAAAATGGATAATAATTATTTGAAATAAAGTTTTTCTTTTAGCAAGAAAACTTGTCTTCAAAGGAGAAGAAGTATTTAGCTTATAATATCTTAATAGGGTGACAGCAATATCTCTAAAGATTATTAAAAAAATCATCCAAAAAGTTACTTCATTAGGAAATAAAAATGATAATACTATAAATGATGTTACAATAAGGATTTTATCTGAAAGTGGATCTATACTTTTACCAAAATTAGTAATAAAATTATATTTTCGTGCTATATATCCATCTAAAAAATCGCTTAAAGAAGCAATAAAAAAAATACACAATGAAATTATCTTAAATATTATAGTATTCTGAAGCATAGTAAATATAAAAATTGGTGTTAATATTATTCTTAGCAATGATAGATAATTGGGAATATATCTATATTTAAAAAACATTATAATTCAACCCTATCATCAATTGAATGGGACAAAGTAATTTCATCAATAAATTCTAAACTGGTCCCAACGGGGACACCTCTTGCTAGTCTAGAAACTTTAATATTTTCTTTTTTAATAATATCTGATAAATATATAGTTGTAATATCACCATCATGTGATGGTTCAATAGCAATAACAACTTCATTAAATGCATCTAAACGATTAGATAATGAATCGATATTTAATTTTTCAGGAGTAATACCTTCAAAAGGTGCTATAAGCCCACCTAAAACGTGATAAAGACCATTATATCCTGATTTTTCAATTAAAAAAACATCTGTTGGGTCTTTGACAATACATAATAAGTTTTTTTGTCTATTTTCATTATTACAAATATGGCATTCATTTTCTGTAAAACTGTGACATACATTACATGTAGATATAGAATCTTTTAAATTAACCAGTGCATTTGAAAAATCAACGGTTTCTTCTTTGTTTGAATTTAAAATATATATCGAAAGACGTTCAGCAGTTTTTTCCCCAATTCCTGGAAGTTTAGAAAACTTTAATATTAATTCTTTTAAAGTATCTGGATATATATTCATTAAAAACCAGGAATATTCGGCATTCCACCTGTAATAGACTTCATTTTTTCTGACGACTCTTTATCTGCATTTTCAAAAGCATTTTTCATTGCAGCAAGTACTAAATCTTCAATCATTTCCTTATCCTCATCAAGAACACTACTGTCAATAGTTACAGACTTTGGTTCTTTTTTTCCATTTACAACGACCTTAATAATTCCTCCTCCAGCTTGACCTTCAACTTTTAAATCTTCTAATTCATCTTGAACTTTTTTCATATCTTTCTGCATTTTTTGTGCTTGTTTATATATATTTGACATGCCTTTAAACATAACTACTCCTTACTTTATTATTTCTCCTTCAAATTCATTTAAAACATCCATAAATAATGGATGATCTTTATCCAAAGTATCTTTTTTTATTGTTTTTTGATTACTTTCATCTATTTTTTTATTTTCTTCCATTAATAATTCCAAAGATAAATTAGTATTAAAATATTTATTAATACAATTTTGAATATAATCAATTTCATTTAATAAGCTTTTAAACATAAACTCATTTGAATCACATACAACTATAACTATTTTTTTATTATCAATTTTTTCAACTTTTATTTTTTCTAGTGAATGGACTAAATTCCCTTTTGTTATTGAAGATAAAATATTTGTCCATTCATGTGAAATTTTGTCAATTGTTAAATAATTTTTTTTAACATTATCAGTCTTTTTTAAAACTTTTAATTCATTTTTTTCAATTGTTTGACTTTTAATAGAAGTATCAACCTTATTTAAACTCTTATTGCTATCATCGACTTTAATATCAGAAACTTCATTTTTTTTATCTGCTGATTTAACAGAATCATTTTGATTTAAAATATCTTTCTTTTCTTCGTTTTTAAGAAGTGGCTTTGTTACTCTTTGTTCTAAATTATTATCATTTAAGCTTTTCAAAAAATCATTTATATCAATTGATGTATCTAAATAAGATAGTTTAAGTAACAAGCTTTCAATTGCAATCCTGGGTTGAACTATATGGCGCATAGAAGATTGAAATTTTAGACAAATTTCCATAATTCTTAACAAATCTATTTCTTCAAGCTTTATATCATAAGATAAATAATCCTTTAAAAAATCTTTATTTTTATAACTATTTTTCAATGAATTAGCAATGATACATTTATTTAGAAATTTATTAAAACCTTCCATAAAATCGTATAGGGATAAACCTGTTGAAACGATTTCATCAAATAATTGAAATAGTTCTGAGCTATTTCTAGATGAAACATAAGTTAAAATTTTAAAGTAATTTTGATTTGATACTAGACCCAATGATGATGAGATCTTATCAATAGTAATATTATTATCACATATACATATCATTTGATCAAGAATACTAAGTGCATCTCTCATACTACCATCAGATTTATCAGAAATTTGCACCAAACTCTCATTATCATAATTAATATTTTCAGATTTTAATACAAACTCAAGATGATTTTTAATACAATCAAATGATAATCTCTTAAAATCATAACGTTGAGTTCTAGATAAAATAGTATCAGGCATTTTATAAAGCTCAGTTGTAGCAAAAATAAACACGACATGACTTGGAGGTTCTTCTAAAGTCTTTAATAGTGCATTAAATGCTTCTTTTGTTAGCATATGAGCTTCATCTATTATGTAAATTTTATATCTTCCATTTGATGGCGCATAATTTACACTTTCTCTTAAATTTCTAATTTCATCAATACCTCTATTTGATGCAGCATCCATTTCAATAATATCAATTGAATCATTTATATTACTTACTTCATTCAATTCCTTAGCTAAAATTCTTGCAGTAGTAGTTTTACCAACTCCTCTAGGACCAGAAAAGGTAAAGGCATGTGCAACTCTTTCTAATTTAATAGCATTAGAAAGTGCTTTAGAAATATGATCTTGACCAACAACTTGAGAAAAGTGCTCTGGTCTCCATTTTAATGATAGTATTTTATATGCCATAATTATTAAATAATCTGTGCACCAATAATTGAAATTTATGTTAAAGTAGTTATTTATGTAGCCAGCTCAATTTCAGGATTTTACGGCACATGAATACTTCTCTACCGTTGCTTCCTTCCAGACCTGGCG
>CEOF01047029.1_pt1 | contig 67341 bp, 68 predicted proteins | sample 361311 | NCBI WGS metagenome assembly CEOF01 (sample SAMEA2619667, study PRJEB7988) | marine metagenome | biome: marine biome (ENVO:00000447); feature: surface water layer (ENVO:00002042); material: "saline water (ENVO:00002010), including plankton (ENVO:xxxxxxxx)" | depth 5 m
GGGTAAATTTGGAGTCACGATTGGGCCTCCCGCAGAAAGTGAATAAGCTGTAGAGCCGGTTGGAGAAGAAAGAATTATTCCATCGGCACGAATTTGTGAAACAAACTTATTATCAATATAAAGATTTAAATTAATAATTTTTGATAGTGCACCTTTTGTTACAACTAGATCATTCAGAAATAACTTTTCTTTAATTTTGTCAGACGATGATTTTATTTGTGCCTTTAACAGTTTTCTTTTATCAGGAACTAATTTTTCTTTGTAAAAGGCAGTTAATACTTTATTAAGCTGATTTAGTGGAGCTTCACTTAAAAATCCTAAATTTCCAAGGTTAAATCCTATAACAGGCTTATTATTTAAGGCTGCATCCTCAGAAAGATGAAGAAGGGTTCCATCTCCTCCAAATACTAAAATCAAATCTGCCTTCCTTACTAAACTTTTTTGACTATAAATTTTATCTTTCCCAACGGACTTAACTGGGAAATTTTTATCGTAAATCAAAGAACAATTTTTAGCTTTGAAGAATTTACTTAATTTTTTATGAATTTCATTTAAATTTTTTAACTTAGGTTTTGAAACAACTCCAACTATCATATAATTATTATAATATATTTATTCTTTTATTTTGGATAAAAGATTATCTATCAATATCTTCAAATTACCATCCAGAACAGAGTCAACATTTCCAATTTCTTCATTTGTTCTATGGTCTTTTACCATTTGGTAAGGATGAAGAACATACGATCTAATCTGACTTCCCCAGCCAATCTCCTTTTTTTCTGAGTTTTGCTCTGCTTCCTTTGACTTAACTTTTTCAATTTCTAATTCATATAATTTTGAGCTTAAAATTTTCATTGCATAAGACTTATTCTGATGTTGTGACCTTTGATTCTGACATGAAGCTATAATTCCAGAAGGAATATGTGTTATCCTCACAGCTGAATCAGTCTTATTAAGATGCTGTCCTCCTGCACCACCAGCTCTAAATGTATCAACTTTAATATCTTTATCTTCTATAACAATATCTATTCCATCATCAACTTCAGGTAAAACTGATACTGATGCAAATGAAGTATGTCTTCTTTTATTGGAATCAAATGGAGAAATCCTTACTAACCTGTGAACTCCATTTTCATTTTTAAGGAAACCATATGCAAAATCTCCTTTGATCAAAAGTGTACAATTTTTTATTCCTGCTTCATCTCCATCGAGTCTATCTAGAAATTCACATTTAAAATTATTGATCTCAGCATATCTAAAATACATCCTGCAAAGCATATCAGCCCAGTCTTGAGCTTCTGTACCACCTGCTCCCGAGTTGATTGATAATATTGCATTGTTTATATCCTCTTTTTTAGAAAGAATAATTTCTATTTCAAAAGTTTTTGTATTTTCAATTAAAGATGACAGGCTATTTTCTAGCTCATCAATATTTTCATTATCTAAATCTTCATCCGAATATATTTCTACTAACTCTAATAAATCATCATTTTCCTTGGACAAAATATCAATTGTAGATAATTTTTTTCTCAATAGGGACAGTTCTTTTAATGTTACCTGAGCTTTTTTCTGGTCAGACCAAAAATCTGACTGCTCGGACAAAACTTCCAACTCTTTGACCTTTACTGATACTTTGTCTGGGTCAAAGATACTCTCTTATCTTTTCAATTTTAGTTCTATTCTCAATTAGTGCTTGTTTAATTTCAATCATTTTTCTACTCTGTAAATAATGGTATATTTAATTTAACATTTATTTTCGATTTTGGAGAACACCTTGAAAAATTATGTATTAACACCTGGTCCAGTACCAGTACCTGAGTTTGTAATGTTGGAAATGGCAAAGCCCATAATACACCATAGAACAGAAGAATTTGAAGAGATTTTTCATAATGCAACAGAGGGTTTAAAAAAAGTTTTTATGACTAAAGAAGAAGTATTGATTTTAGCATCATCTGGAACTGGTGCTATGGATGCATCAATCTGCAATACCTTAAGTAAAGGTGATAAAGCATTAGTTGTAAATGGTGGAAAATTTGGAGAAAGGTGGCTTAAAATATGTTCAGCTTATGGAGTTGAAACTGAGGAATTGAAAGTTGAATGGGGTAAAGCTGTAAGCTCTGATGATATTAAAAATGCTTTAGATAATAATCCTGATATTAAAGCAGTATTAGTTCAAGCGAGTGAAACATCAACTGGTGTTAAACACCCAATTAAAAAAATAGCCAGCATAACTAAAAACAGAGATAATGTTTTATTAATTGTTGATGGTATAACTGCCGTTGGAGCTTTTCCAGTTGAATTTGATAATTGGGGAATAGATATTTTAATTGGTGGATCTCAAAAAGCTTTTATGATGCCACCAGGCTTATCTTTTATTGTCTTGAGCAAAAAGGCATGGGATTTTGCAGAGAAATCAGATTTACCAAAGTTCTATTTAGACTTAAAGCAAGCACATAAAAATAGTTTAAAAAGAACATCACCTTGGACACCAGCTGTAACTTTAGTTATTGGGCTCAATGCCGTTTTAAAATACTTTGATAAAATTGGTCTTGATGCTCTATTTAAGAGACACAGTATAATGTCAGGTGCTACTACAAAAGCTTTTGAATCAATTGGATTAGATAATTTTGCGAAAGGATGTACTAGTTCAGCACTATCAGTTATTAAGGCTCCTGATGAAATTGATGCAGGTGAAATAGTTAAAGGATTAAAAAACCAATATGGGATAATAGTTGCTGGTGGTCAAGATCAAGCAAAAGGAAAAATTTTCAGAATTACTCATATGGGCTATGTTGATAAAGCAGATATAATTGCAGTTATAGCAGGTGTTGAAAATATTTTGAGTGGTTTAAAATATAGTTTTTCAAAAGGCTTAGGTGTATCAACTGCCAACGAAATTCTAAGTCAACTTTAAAAAATAAATTTATACATTTGAATTGATAATAACAATGAACCTGAATTAACAGAAGATAGAGTCTCTGAATGATGAAAAAAATTTATATAGAATTTAAGTAGTTATTTTTTTTATATTAGATAATTTATTTTCTAAGATACAATCCAATAAAACCAGATTCATCATTGCTTCAGCAATGGGAACTGCTCTTGGGCACAAACATGGGTCATGTCGGCCTTTAACACTCAAAGATCTTTTCTTTCCATTCTTATCTATGGATTGTTGTTCTTGAGAAATTGAAGATGTTGGTTTCAGTGCAAACCTTAAGATAATGTCATTACCATTACTAATTCCACCTAAAATCCCTCCAGCATTGTTCGATTTAAATTTCACTTTATTTTTTATCTTCTCTTGCATTACATCATTAACTTCAGAGCCTTTCATGCTAGCAACAGAAAAACCTAGTCCAATTTCAAAACCTCTTACACCACCTATGCTCATGATAGCTGCTGCTAGTCTGGCATCAAGCTTTTCAAAGACTGGAGAACCTAGTCCCGGTGGAACCCCTATGGATCTCACTTCAATTGCTCCACCTATAGAGTCACCTTCCCTTCTAACCTTATCAATTAGTGCTTCCATCTCGGCTAATTTCGACTTATCAGCTATTCGAAGAGGATTTTTCTCGATATAGTTTAAATTAATATTTTCACAGAAAATATTTCCAATCTGTGAAACGAATCCAACAGTCTTAATCTTCATTGATTTTAAAATCTTTTTTGCAATAGCTCCTGCAGCAACTCTACCAATTGTTTCTCTATTTGATGATCTTCCACCACCTCTATAATCCCTTATTCCATACTTTGCATCATAACTATAATCAGCATGTCCAGGCCTATATATATCTTTGAAATTCTCGTATGACTTTGAAATTGCATCAGAATTTTTAACTAACATTGAAATAGGAGTACCAGTAGTTTTACCATCGAAAATTCCTGAAAGTATTTGAACTTTATCTGGCTCCTTTCTTTGAGTTGTGAATTTATTTTGCCCTGGTCTTCTTCTATCAAGTTCAATCTGAATATCTTCTATTGATATTTTAACACCTGCGGGGCAACCATCGATTATAACACCTAAAGCTTCTCCATGAGATTCACCCCATGTTGTAATACGAAAAATATTTCCAAACGAATTTCCTGGCATCGTTAGATTCTATTATAAAAAAAATATATTGTAAAATTTAAGAGCTATAAAATTAACATTGCATCACCGTAGCTATAAAATCTAAATTTATTCTCAATCGCCATTTTATAAGCTCTCATGATCAAGTCATAGCCTGCAAATGCTGAAACCAAGATAAGCAATGTTGATTTTGGTAAATGAAAGTTAGTTAGCAAACTATCTACCACTTTAAACTCAAAACCTTCTTTTATGAACAACGATGTAGATGACCATTTATCATAATCTCCTGGAACATTATATGATGATTCTAGGGCTCTCAGAGAAGTTGTACCTATAGATACTATCTTTCCCTTATTTTTTTTTATTATATCTATCTTATTAACAAGTTTTTGTTTAATAAAAAATTTTTCACTGTGCATGTGATGACTATCAACATCTTGAGCTTTTATGGGCAAAAAAGTTCCCATTCCTACATGAAGGGTAATGAAATCAATATTTGTATTTAATTTGTTAAAGATTTCTTTTGAAAAATGTAGCCCCGCAGTGGGTGCAGCTATTGATCCTTCTACTTCTGCATAAACAGTTTGATAATCAATTTTATCTTGGCTATCTGATTTTCTATTTAAATATGGCGGTATAGGCATAAATCCATCAGTTTTAAAATAATCAGATGGGTTTTTATCAAATTGAAGAAACCAATCTCCATCATTTTTAAACATGGATGCAGAAATATCATCATTAAATATTATTCTTGAGGCCTTAGGTTTCTTGGTTAATATGCTCCACTTATTACCTTTGAATTCTTGAATAAGCAAAAACTCACGTAATTTTTTATCTGAATCCAATCCATTTAATAAATATGGATTTACTTTAGTATTATTAAAAATTATTAAATCATTCGAATTAAAGCAATCAATTATTTCTGCAAAATTATGGATACTTATAGATTGATCTTTTCGATTTATAATCAAAAGTTTTGAAGTATCTCTAGGTTGAACTGGTCTAGATGCAATTAATTCATTAGGTAATTCAAAGTCGTATCTATCAATTTGCATTTATTTTTTTAATTTATTAAGAATCAACCTCAATGAATTAAGTTTAATGAATCCAGTTGCATCGGACTGGTCATATAAATCATCTTCTTCGAAAGTAGCCAAATCAGAATTATAGAGGGAATAATTTGACTTTCTTCCTAAAACTCTCACATTCCCCTTATATAACATCAATCTAACATCACCTGTAACATTTTTTTGTGATTCTTTTATGAAGGACAATAAGACTCTCATCTCAGGAGAAAACCAAAATCCATTGTAAATTAATTGGGAAATCTTTGGAACTAATGAATCGCGAATATGCATAACCTCTCTATCCATTGTTAAAGACTCCACTGCTCTATGAGCAATGTTTAAAACTGTTCCACCTGGAGTTTCATAAACTCCTCTAGACTTCATCCCAACGAATCTATTTTCAACAATATCGACAACTCCAATCCCATGTTTGCCAGCTAATTTGTTTAGCTGTCTAAATAAGTTCACTCCATCAATTCTTTTTCCATTAAATCTTATAGGGATTCCGTCTTTAAAGGATAAGATAATTTTAGAAGGCTTATTCAAAGATTTACTCAATGGTCTAACCGTCTCAAACATGCTATCAGGTGGCTCCGCCCAAGGATCCTCTAAAATTCCACCTTCGTAACTTACATGAAAAATATTCCTATCACAGCTATAAGGCTTTTGCTTTGTCACAGTAATTGGAATCTTATTTTTCTTTGCATATTCAATACAATCCTCTCTGGATTTATAATTCCAAACCCTCCAAGGAGAAATAATTTCAATCTTAGGATTCAATGCATGAAAGGCTAATTCAAATCTTACTTGATCATTACCTTTTCCAGTTGAACCATGTGATACAGCAAAAGCTTTTTCTTTATTTGCTATTTCAATTTGTCTCTTAGCTATCAAGGGTCTAGCTATCGATGTCCCCAATAGATATGTACCTTCATAAATTGCGGATGATTGTATCATTGGATAAATAAAATCATTGATGAACTCTTTTTTTAAATCTTCTACATAAACTTTAGTTGCACCTACTTGTTTGGCTCTTTTTGCAGCAAGCTTTAAATCTTCACCTTGACCTAAATCAGCTATGTAGGCAATCACATCAGCATTGTATTCTGCTTTTAACCAATGAAGTATTACTGATGTATCAAGGCCTCCAGAATAAGCAAGAACAATTTTCTTCTTTTTCATAATTTACTTTTCTTGGCTTCCTATACCTTTATAATCAAGTAGATAAAAAGTGGCTTTAGTTTTTTCATATTTTTTCTCTAAAAAAGTTCCGATATATTCTAATTTTTCAAGCTCATTACCAGCATGTGCAGAAGACCTCTTTTCATCTGAAAACTCTAGTACAAATTTTATATCTGAGGGCATTGGTCTATCTGCAGTAGGTTGAGTTGTAAATAAAAATTCAATCTCTTTTTCGATTTTCACACTTTCAGGGAGAGTAAACCCAACAACGATACTAACAGATTGAAATTCGATAACATGTAAATTTAACTCTGTTGACATATCGCTTTCGGGACCATCTGTAACTGTCATAATATATGATGCTGCAGGAATTGAATCTACAGAGGATAAAGGTACCAATCTATTATAATCTTCTCCATCAATTAAACATCCTAAATTTAACATTTATATCACCTCATTGAATTATTTAATAATATCTAATTAAGATTAATTTTACTAATTTGGTTTTGAGATTTAGATTTATCTCTTCTGTATGAATAGAAATTTGGATTACATTTAGTACACTCATTTAAAATCTCAATTTCGCTCACTCCCATCTTTTCTAATAAAAGGTAATTAATTCTTTTCAAATCAATCTTTTTTTTAGATTCGTCCTGTAAAAAACAACTTTTAAAGTTTGGAAAATTTTTGATAAACCTTTTATATAAATCTTCATCAACTTCAAAACAACAGTCCGCAATCGATGGACCAATGACTGCAACAATATCTTTTGGCTTTACATTAAAGTTGTCCTCTATTTTATTTATTGTTTTACAAATAATCTTGTAAAATGTTCCTCTCCAGCCAGCATGAACTGCTCCAACAAAACTAGAGTTTTTATTCGTTAACAATATAGGCAAACAGTCAGCTGTTTTTACTCCAATGCTAAAGTTCTTAACATTAGTAATGATACTATCACCTGAGATTATAATATTATCTGGAACCTTGTCTAAAATCACAACATCGCTTCCATGGACTTGATTTAAAGTAAAAGCATCAGTTTTTGTTTTTTTATCTCCAAAAGAATAATTAATATTTTTAATTCTTGATAATTTTATGGATTTATAATTACTCATTAAAGCTCCTGATTTTACTTATAAGTAAATTAAAGTCATCTTGAGGATTAGCTGTAAAGGATAATTTTTTTTTTGTTATAGGATGAAAAAACTCAAGCTTTTTAGCATGCAACATATGCCTATTAATTTTCAAATTATTAACAACACTTATCTTCTTACGAGACCCATAAAGTTTATCACCCAATATCGGACAACCTATCGATTCCAAATGCACCCTAATTTGATGTGTCCTACCTGTCCTTGGGTGTGCTTCAATAAGTGTAAAGTTTCCAAATCTTTCAATCACTTTCCAATCAGTTTTGGCCTCTCTTAACGATGAAGAATTATTAGATATCTTCAATCTATTCTTTTTATCTCTACCTATTTTAAGATCCACACTACCACTTTCTTGATGAGGCTGACCATTTACAACAGCCAAATAAGTTTTTAATACTGATCTGTTTTTAAATTGTGCGGATAAATTCACATGAGATTTATCATTCTTAGCAACAACCATAACTCCCGAAGTTTCCTTATCAAGTCTATGAACTATTCCTGGACGAAGTTCTCCTGATATTCCAGACAGGTCCTTGCAGTGAAAAAGTAATAAGTTTACCAATGTAGGCAACTTAACACCCGCACCTTGATGTACAACCAAATTTGGAGGTTTATTAATAACTGCAATATCAGAATCTTGATAGATTATATCTAAAGGCTGATCAATTGGTTCTAAAGGAGAAACCCTAGGAGAAGGAATATAAATTTCTATGATATCATTAGTTTTCAAAGAATAGGACTGTTTTATATTTTTTCCATTACAAAGAATGTTATTGTCTTTAGCTAATTTAGATATAGATGAACGACTTAGTGCTAACTTGCTTGATAATAATACATCTACTCTTGTGCCTGAATGAATTGCATCAATAATATATTTATAATTACTCATAAAACAAAAACCTATTGTTAGTAACTTAAAATATTAGTCATAATTATCAATAATATGAAAAAAGATAAAGGGTCGAGGATTGATTTAAGATTTGCTTTAATAGGACCAGGTACAATGTGGAACCTATTATATGAAGGTATGGATCAAAGAGTAAACCTTCGATCAATATTTAGAGGAAAGGACGAAGAAAGTGTTAATGCATTAATTAAATTTGGTGAAATATTAAAAAAGAAAAATGATTATGATGTAAGCATTAAAGAAGATGGAATTGAAATAAACAATATTATACCAATAAATGATTTTGAAAATGGTGAAAATTGGACGAAACTAATGAATAGATTAAAACTAGAAATTATAAAAATGATATAATTTCACCTGAATTGATAGTTAGGTTTTTATCATTTTCTCTTATCAATAGCTCACCAAATGAATTAATTGAAATAGCCTTACCAGTTACAAATTTATCACCCATTTGAACATTCAGATTCTTACCTTTGTCCCCCCAGTGAAGATTATAAAAACTAATAATTTCATCTTCATTTCCGTCCAACATATGATAAAAATTTGCGAAATTAATAAGTAAAGCCGAACAAACCTTATCAATCTCAAAGGTACGATTAGATTCAATACTCATACTAGTTGGATTAATTTTGTATATTTTTTGTTCATTTAAAAAATCTTCTGAATTCAAATTTACATTAATCCCAATACCAACTACTAAGTAATTTTTTTTATCAGGTGTGAATTCAACTTCACAGAGAATTCCAGATATTTTTTTATTATTTACCAAAATATCATTTGGCCATTTTATTGATGATTTTATTTTAAATTTTTTTAGAGTTTCACAAACACTATTTGCTGTTAGAATAGGCAGTAAACTTTTATGTCTATCTGTCTTAGGGTATTCGAGCAAAATAGAAAGAGCCAGACTCTTATTCTCTTTACCATGCCAAAATCTCCCTTCTCTTCCTTTACCTTCAAATTGATTTTTTGAGTATATGCAAATACCATGATCTTTTTCAGATAGATTTAATGCAAACTTATTAGTAGAGTCTACTTGATCTAAATGAATCAAATGCTTGTATAGTTTTGAACAAACCTCATCAGTTTGCATTAGATGGTCAAATTCATCAATCATCTTAAACCCCAAACCTGTTATAATCTCGAAATTCAGAAATAATTAAAGCTGAAACCGAAAAAGCAATTGATGAACATAAAAGAGATGTTCCGCCATAACTAAATAAAATCATTGGAATGCCAACGACTGGGAATAGTCCTATAGTCATCAAAGAATTTACTACAAAATGAAAAAAGAAATATGAGCTAATACCAAAAATTATTACCTTTAAGAAAATATCTTTAATATTAGATAAAAATAATAGTGGATAGATAATTAAAAATAAATATAAAGACGATAATATTAAAGATCCTAAAAAACCTGTTTGTTCAGCCCAAACTGAAAAAGCAAAGTCAGTATGTTTTTCTGGCAAAAATCCAAATTTAGATTGTGAACTATTGCCAAAACCCTTACCAATTATAGACCCAGAACCAATCGAAATTTTTGATTGAATAGCATTATATCCATATCCTCTTGGATCATTTTCAGGGTTTATAAAATTAATAATCCTTTGTTTTTGATATGGTTTTAAATAGTTTTGCCAGATAGGTATTGAAATGGCAAAAGTAATTAATAAAAGGAAAAATAGAAATTTTTTGTTAAACGAAAAGCTAAAAATCACAGCCATAGATAATAAAAGGAGCATAAAAGCTGATCCAAAATCGGGTTGAATCATTATTAAAATAAAAGGTATAACAAAAAAAAGTAGTCCAAGAAAATATTTAATTATAAAAGATTTGGAGTAACTACCAAGATCCGAATAAAGTTTTGCAATCATAAATACATAAGATATTTTGACAAGTTCTGAGGGTTGGAAAGAAAATCCAAAAAGTTTTATCCAGCTTCGTGCTCCCGAGATCTCATCACTGAAAAGAACAATTACTAATAATAATATTGAGAAGAAGTATAATGGAACGGCGAGAGCTTTTATGCTTTGGAGTCTTATTCTAGATATAAAAAAAGCAGTTACAATTGATAATAAAAGCCAAAAAAACTGCTTAATTGCATAGCTATTAATCAATTTCTCATTATCAATAAAAGCTAAATTTAAACAACTTAGAAAAATAATTAAAAAACCAACAAAATAAATTTTCCTATGTGGTTTTAGTAAAAAGTTACCTAAGTTCATCTGATTTTTCACCATAATTTTCTTTATAATAAGAAACTATTTTTTTAATGATAGGACCACCTGCCCTTCCACCAGAATCACCATGTTCAGCAAAAACTGTAATAGCAATCCTTGGAGCATTAAAGGGATAGTAAGCCGTAAACCAACCATGATTTTTATATTTTCCATATCCATAATTAGAGGAGTCTTTTGATATAACTTGTGCAGTTCCAGTTTTTCCTGCCAATAACAAATCATCTTTTGCATGAAAACCCGTTCCATTGGAATCATTAACAACACCAAGTAATCCATCTTTTATTACACTCAAATTTTTTGGCTTAATTTTTAATTTCTTACTCTTAGACTGATTCATTGAATCAAATAATTTATAAGGAACAAATTCACCATCATTTGCTATTATGCTGATAATCTTATTTGCTTGAACTACATTCAAAGTAAGATACCCCTGACCTATAGCAACATTGACCATATCTCCGCTATAAAACTTTCCATTTAAATATTTATCTATAAATTTCTTATCAGGAACAACTCCACTCTTTTGCTTAAAAGGGAGATAATCGTCGCTATCTCCAATGCCGAATTTTTTTAACCATGAAGAATATTTTTTAATTCCTAGATTAAGTCCAACTTTATAAAAATAAACATCACAAGATGAAATTAGAGCCTTTTTAAGATCTTGCATACCATGTCCACCTTTTAACCAGCACCTAAAATTTCTATTACCCACTTTGGTATAGCCGGGGCAGTAATATTCTGTTGATGGAGAGACAACTCCCTCTTCAAGTCCAGCAACAGCAGTTATTATTTTAATAATTGAACCAGGAGGGCTTGAAACAAGAAAAGCTCTGTTAAGAAATGGCTTAGATTTATCCGCTTTTAATTTATTCCACTCAATACTAGATATAGGTTGTGAAAATAAATTTGGATCAAATCCTGGCTTACTTACCAAGGCCAAGATTTCTCCTGATTTAAGCTCACTAACTATTACTGCTCCATTAAAAGTGACAAATTGGTCATATATTATTTTTTGCAATTCTATATCAATAGTTGTCTTAATATTGTTTCCTTTCTCAATATCTTTAAATTCATCATTCTCAATCTCTTGACCGATAACCTCTCGCCCCCTACTATCAACATATAAGTATTTTGAACCTACATTTCCAGTTAATGTTTTGTCAAAAAATTTTTCTAAACCATTAGCACCTTTTCTATTAGAGAATAAATTTCCATACATAAAATCTTTCTTATCATTTGAAGTCAAATGTCCAGTTATATGGGATGCAGCCTCACCGTATGGATATACTCGAATATAATCAACAATTAATTCTAAGTTAGATACATCTTTAAATAAATCCTCTACAAGGTAAATCTCATCTATTGATAAGTCTTTTTTCAATAGCCTTCTTTGAATTCCACTATATGTTTTTTCATTTTTTAATTTAAGAGATGGTTCTAGTTTAATATAAGAAGACAAATTATTTTTTATTTCATTGAGTTTTAATTTATCAGTATTTTTTATATATAGGTTTACAACTGGTCTACTATAGGCAATTTGCTTTCCATTTCTATCTAGAATGAATCCCCTGGGGGAAGGAATAATTGCTTCTCTGATGAAATTATTCCTGGATATTTCTTGATACTGCTCACCTTTAATTATTTGAAGATAAAAGAGTCTAAAAATTATTACTAAAAAAAATATAGCTACTATTAGAATTGATAAATTTGATCTTGTTGACTTGGCCATTGAGTGTACCTAAATATAAATAACATTATTGTTAAAATAATAAAGGAAAAAAGAAATTTTATGAAAATATATTTAAGTATTGGGAATAAAATTAAATCCCCTAAAATCGATAATAAGCATAAATTTAATAGATAATATACAATTAGTAAGAATGCCGCTAAAAGAATTTCATTCCTTTGACTATTCCAAATAAAAAATTTATTTAAGTACATAGCAATAAAGATTAATGATATTTTTACAAAAGAATCATATAAAGTTAATAAATCACCAAAAATTTGAAGTAATAAAAGAATTATTATAAATATTGATAATTCAAATTTTGAACTTTTATCAATAGCTAAAAGTATCATGAGCACCAATGAGATATCGATTAAACCTTCAATGCCAAATAAATTTAATCCATTAAATACTGATAATAAAATTAAAAGAAAAAGAGAAAATTTAAAATATTTATTTAATCTTACCAATGTTTACAATCCCTACATAGCTTATTGAATTAAATGGTAAGGGTGAAGCAACTGTTAAATATAAGAACCCTAATTTTTTTCTTATACCACTAACTTTTGCAATTGGTACTTGTAGCAGATTACTTTTAACAGTGCTATGAATATATATATTATCACCTATATTAATGTTTGATGTATCAGCTATATATTCTATTTGTGAACCATACCCATTGCCCTTTAATATTCCTTTATATTTTTTATCACCTACCTCAACAATAAGATTAAAATTAACGTTTTTTAATGTTATTACTTCTGAATAATTCGGCATTACTTTTGCTACTTTTCCTAAAAAACTTTTAGATGAAAAAACCAACTGGTTTTTTGTAATACCATCCTCTGAGCCCAATGGGACTGTAAATGTTTGATTTAAAAAGGAAGGATGACTAAAAATTATTTTTGTAAAAACTATGCTAAACGAATCGTTATCTTTAATTTGTAATAAAGACTTTAATTCTAAATTTTCTTTTTTTAAATTTTCTAAATTAAGTTTTTGATCATTATTTAAAGGAATCTCTATTTCAAAATAATTTTTAATAAAAGATGACGAAAATGATTTAAGATTGGAATCTAAGTAGGAATTAAGTCTAAAGTAAAAGAACATGCTAAAAACAAAGGAGATAATAAGTATTAAAGAAATCTTCTTTTTGTTTCTATTTGATAACATATTTTAAATTGAAATCTTTCTTAATGTGTTAATTTCTTCTAATGCTTTACCGCACCCATTAACAACACAAAGCAGAGGATCTTCGCCAACTGATACTTTTAACTTGGTAGATGAGGAAATTCTTTCTGCTAAACCACCAAGCAAAGCTCCACCTCCCGCAAGTACAATTCCATCAACGATTATATCACCAGCAAGTTCAGGTGGTGTTAAATCCAGAGTCTCTCTTACAGCAGAAATAATCTCATCAACTGAGGTATCTAATGCTTTTTTCGTATCGGACGCTCTAAGATCAATTGAAGTAGGTAGACCATCTTCAAGACTTCTACCTCTAACTTGCATTTGAAGGGATTCACTAGGATTATTAGAAACATCAGCTATAGTTTTTTTAACAGTTTCTGCCATATTTTCACCAATCAATATATTGCAAGTCTTTTTTACATAATCTATTATTGCATTGTTCATAGAGTCCCCTGCTGTCTTAATAGACTTACTTAAAACTAGTCCACCTAAAGAAATAACAGAAATCCCAGTTGTACCTCCACCAATATCAATAATCATGCCACCTCTGGAACTAAGAACGGAATCCATCTCTGCACCCAATGCTGCCGCCATTGTTTCCTCGATCAAATAAACTTCTCTAGCCCCTGCTGATTCTGCAGCTTCAACAACAGCTCTTTTTTCTACAGGTGTAATTCCTATCGGAACAGAAACAACAACCCTTGGTCGTACCAAGAAATTATTTTTATGATATTTGGAAATGAAGTACTCCAACATCTTTTGAGTAACTTCAAAGTCAGCAATTACTCCTTCCTTTAATGGTCTAATAGCTTCTATTGAACCAGGTGTTTTGCCAATCATTAATTTTGCCTCATCACCAACTGCTAAAATATTTATATCTCCAGTTCTATCTCTCTGAACAGCAACAACAGATGGTTCATTCGCAACTATTCCTTTATCCTTTATGTAAACCACCACATTTGCAGTCCCTAAATCAAGACCTATGTCGATTGAAAAATAATTAGCTATTTTATCCCATATAGTGTAATTTTTTGTTTTCATTTTTAACCTCTTTTAAAATTATAAACCAATTGATGAAAAGATAGCATCAAAATTTTAATTTTTTATGAATTTATTGGCCTTAATTATCTTAAAACTAATTTTTTGCCCATCTTTTATATCCAATTCATTAAGTTTTATACCATAAAAAGTTTTTTCTGATCGTGGTTTGAGCTTTTTTATAGGAAATAAAATAGTGTTTCCATTGGTAGTTGATATTTCTAATATTAAATCAAAAATCTCATAATCTGCAAGATTTAATACTTTGATAGATGCACGAGAGCTTGTATAAGTAGAGTTAACTATTATTATGTTTTCAATAATTTCTGTTGAGTTTAGCTCCTGAAGGGCACCACTTGGTTCAGATTCAGATGAATTCCTATTAGATTTGCTACTTACATCAGTATTTGCTTTCTGCTCTATTTTTTTATCAAAACTGTCTTTTATTAACTTCTCCTTATCTAGACTGGAGTCTCCACTAATAATTGCCATTTCAATGGATGAAAATTTAAAATCCATTAAACCAACTGAAACTTGTGCATCTTGAATTGATTTTGCAAAAAATATATCGTTTTTGGATTTTGCTCTTCTTTTATTTATTGTGGAACCATTTGAATTCATAAAATAAACTTCAAAAACTACATTTGAGTAATCAAAATAGCTTTCATTTAAGATTTCAACATTTAAAATTCCAAGTGTATTTGAAGCATTAGATATCCACTTATAATTTTTAATATTTAGATCAGATAAAATTATAGGAATTTTATTAAAATCATCTGCTTGTGGTTGTGATACTTGATTTATCCCACCTAATTCATTATATGCTTTCGATGATATTAAGTCTGCATCATTTATTTTTATATTTATTTTAGATGAATTATTTGCAAAAGATGAGCCTATAACAAAATTTTCTACACTTACCTTTTCACCTGGAGAAATTGGATTGTTATTAAGATAAACAGTTTCGCCAACAGGATTATTTTTTGAATCAAGAAAAATAATCTTAAACTCCACATTATTATAATAATTTTCAGAAATATTTTTATACTCCAACAAATTAAGTTGTACAGTCTTTGATGCGGAAGAATCTATTATATAGTCAAAATTTTCAATAATTATATTTTTTGTTGGATTAAAATCTCTATTATTCTCATAGCTAAACTGTGCCCTTTTTATGCCTATTCTAGTTTTTGCTACATTAAAAGGAAGTATTGAAGGAGTTGTAATATTTTCCAATCTTACCAACTTGCCAGGCGGTATCACTTTTCCTTGAAGATAAACAGGAAAAGTATATAGTGTTCCACTTGAACTATAAACCTGAACTTCCAAAACTAAATCTTTAAATCCAATGCTCGAATTATTTTGTATCTCAATTACATCAAACATAGGTTGAGAATTCATTGACTTGTTCGTCCATTTATAATTGTTTATTTCTAACTTTGATAGATTTTTGTTGACTAAATCATCAACTTCAGCGCTAGCATATAATTCATTAGAGTAAAAAAACAAAGCAGTTAATGCCATAAACACAAGGCTTAAAAGAGTTTTAATAGATTTTGCTAAATACATATATTTTGTTAGACAATAATATCAGATAAACTTGAGTATGTAATTAAAAAGGTAGGTTAAAATGCCAAGATATATATTATTATCAACTCTCACAACAGAAGGAAGAAAAACTCTTAAAGAAAAACCCTATAGAATCAGAGAGGTTGACGAAGAGATCGAAAAAATGGGGATTAAAATTTTGAAGCAATATGCCACTCTTGGTCCTTTTGATTTTGTTAATATTGTTGAAGCTCCTAGCAATGATGCAATAAGTAAACTTTCAATAGAATTAACATCTAGGGGTACAATTCAAATTACGACTTTGCCTGCAATTGATATTGATTCATTTGTAAAGTGCTTGAAAGATAATGATTAAAACTCTTAAGAGACTTTTAAATAATGTTAAGGAACAATCCTTAAACGTGCCAGGCTATAAGGCAAAAAAAATATTAAAGGTTTATATTTATATTGGATATATAGCAATTTTTGGACCCTTATTATATCTACTTATAATTTTTATCTTTAATTCTTTGAGTGAATAATGAATATTAATTTAGATTTCACTAATAAAAAAATCCTAATTGTTGGTGCTGGGAAAGTAGCACTTAGAAGATTGAGAAAAATTGTTATTCAAAAAAAAGAGTGCAAAATTAAAATAATATCACCTTTAATTTCATCAAAAATAAATTTAATAGCAAATGACAACAAAAATATTTCTATTCTTAAAAGAAAATATAAGAAAAATGATCTTAGAAATCAAAATATAGTTCTTGCATGCACTAATGAAATAAAAGTTAATGAAAAAGTTTCTTATGATGCAATCAAATTAAACTTATTAGTCAACAATGCATCTGATAAAAAGCTAAGCAACTTTTTTTTTACATCAAATATCAAACTAGATAAAAATATAAATATAAATATAAATACAAATGGCTCTAATCCGCTTTTATCTAAAGTTGTAAGGCTAATTATTCAAGAATCATTAAAGAAGATTATTCGTGATTTAAATAAGAAATTTTTTTCAAATAAACGAATTGCACCCTCAGAGGTTAAAGATTTAAAGAATGAATTATCAAAGTCAGATATACTAAAAAAAATTAATAAGATAGATGGTAAAGCTTTCAAAGCAATTATTAAGCAAATTAAGGAGTAGTTTTGATGAGTGTGATAGAAACAAGTAAATTCTACAAAGGATTGAAAATTATCTTTGAAGACGAATTATGGGAAATTGTAGAATTTCAACATAGAGTTATGCAACAAAGAAGTCCAGTAGTCAAAACTAAGTTAAAAAATATTGTTAATGGTCTGGTGCAAGAAAAAAGCTTTAGAAGTGGTGACTCATTCAGCCTCCCTGATCTAACAAGAAAAGAAGCTCAAATTTTATTTAGCGATGATTCTTCTATGACATTTATGGACTTAGAATCATTTGAACAATATCAAATCAGTAATGAACAAATTGGGGATAAAAGGCAATATATGAAAGAAGAGCATAATGTATTACTTTTAAATTATAATGGTTCTCCAATAGACATAGAACTACCAACACATGTCGAACTTGAAATTAGCAATACAGAGCCAGGCCTTAAAGGTGACAGTGTTACCGGTGGGAATAAGCCCGCAACCCTAGAAACAGGTGCCAATATTGCTGTTCCTTTATTTATTAATATTGGGGACATAATAAAAGTCGATACAAGAGATGGAAAATATCTAGAAAGAACTAAAAAAGCATAAGCGATTTAAAATTTTTCTTAAATTTATCACATTGAATAGGTTTCATTCTACCATCAACCAGTGATTTTCTGCCGGTGCTAATCATTTCATCTATAATTTTAATTGAAAAATCAGTCAAAACTTTTTCAACACTACCCGTTACCCCTGTAAAATTCTTAATCCATACAATGCTATTTGTATATCTATATTCATTTGTTAAATGTGAATAAAAAAACAAGTGAGTATTTTTGAAAATTAAAATTTCAATAATAGAATCTGCTTTTTTTGAAAAGATTTTTTTATATTTCAACATTGATTAAATTTACATTGAGTCTTTATTATTTTACAATTTTATTGTGCGAAATATTAAAATTTTTTCTGGAACATCAAATGAACAATTAGCTAAATCAATTTGTAAAAAGCTAAAATTTAAGCATGGTGCTTTGGATATTAAAAGATTTAGTGATGAAGAAATATTTGTCGAAGTGAATGAAAGTGTTCGTGGAGCAGATTGCTATGTTATTCAATCCACAAATAATCCAGTTCATGAAAACTTCATGGAACTGTTAATAATAATAGATGCATTAAAAAGAGCCTCAGCACAAAAAGTTATAGCTGTTATACCTTATTTTGGTTATGCACGACAAGATAGAAAAGTAAGCGACAGATCTCCTATTACGGCTAAATTAATATGTGACCTATTGGTAAAGTCTGGAATTGAAGAAGTGATTTTAATGGATATTCATGCTGGTCAAATTCAAGGTTTCTTTGATGTACCCGTTAATCATCTTTATGCATTTCCTATTGCTAGAGACTATTTTATTAAAAAATACAGTAAAAAAAATCTTATTATTGCGTCACCAGATGCTGGTGGTATGGAAAGAGCTCGTGCATTTGCAAAAAGATCTAATATTGTTGACTTAGCTATGACCGATAAAAGAAGAGCAGCTCCTAATGTTGCTGAGATAACTAATGTTATTGGGAATGTAAAAGGGAAATATGTTCTTCTTATTGATGATATTATAGATACTGGTGGAACTGCAGCAAAATCAGCAGAAGCTTTAATTAAAGCTGGTGCAAAAGGAGTCTCCATGTTTTGTACCCATGGAGTCTTGTCAGGGAATGCTATCCAGAATATTCAGAATTCAAGTATTGATGAACTTATAATTACAGATACAATTAATAACCAAGCTAAATTAAAGAAAGTAAAAAAGATTAGGGTTTTAAGTGTTGCTGACTTATTTGCGAAAGCTTTGAGAAGAATTATTAATAAAAAATCCATAAGTAATTTATTTTCTTAGGAGAATGGAATGATTACAGTTGAATTAGAGGTTTTAAAAAGAGAATCTCTAGGAAAAGAAGCAAATAAAAAATATAGAGACCAAGGTTTGGTACCTGCAGTAGTTTATGGAAAAAATAAGGAGAACCTTAATATTTTGGTTGACCCTAAGGTGTTAAAAAAATTACTTGGAAGAGACTCTGGTGAGAATACAATATTAGAAATTAATGTTACAGAAAGCGATATTAAAAAAAATGTTCTTCTTAAAGATGCTCATATCGATACATTAACCAGTAATCCACTTCATTTAGATTTTTACGAAATTACAGAAGGAGAATTAGTTAAAGTACCTTGTCCTATAAATTTCGTTGGAAGACCTGAAGGTGTTAAAAGTGGCGGAGTGATACAAAAGCTTTCTGAAGAGGTTAAAGTGCAATGTCTTCCAGATAAAATCCCAAATAATATTGAAGTTGATATAAGTTCTTTAAATATTGGTGATACATTAAGAATTGAAGATCTTGAAAAAATTAATGGAATCGATTTTCTTTCTAATCCAAAAAGTACGCTTATAAGCATACTTGCACCAAGAGTTGTTGTTGAAACAACTACGGAAGATGGGGAATCATCTGCCGAAGGTGAAAACGATAGTGCGGGAACTGGTGAAACTGAAAATAGTGAATCCTAAATTAAAGTGGAAGACTTATTTAATCAGTATTTAATCATTGGCCTTGGAAATCCTGGACAAAAGTATAAAGATACTAGGCATAATATAGGATTTAAACTTATAGATACTCTTTTAGACTCTAATTCAATGTCAAATAAATTTAAATCATTGTATTCTAAAATTGAAATTAATAAAAACTCTATTCATATAGTAAAGCCGCAGACATTTATGAATGAAAGCGGTGTTGCGGTAAATGAAATAACTAAATTTTTTAAAATTAAGCAAGAAAATATTATTGTTGTTTATGATGACCTAGACCTACCAATTGGAAATTTAAAGATAAAAATAGGTGGAGGATCTGCTGGTCATAACGGTATAAAATCAATTGAAAAATATATTGAAACTGAGAAAATTATTAAAATAAGAATAGGGATTGGAAAGCCAGTTAACAAAGCCCAAATTAACTCTCATGTATTATCAAAATTCACTCATAATGAGAATATATTGTTAAAACCTATATTACAAAAATTTGAGAAAATTATAGAAGATATTATTTTAGAAGGTATTTCATTTGCAATGAATAAATTTAACAGTAAAATTCAATGAATATTAACTGAGACAAATCAAGGAGGAAATCATGGATTTATCTAATCAATTCGTTACTTATGGTGGAATAATTCTAGCTGTACTAGGATTAATTTATGCACAAGTAACATATTGGAACATAAGGTCTTTACCAAGAGGGAATGATACCCAAAAAAAACTTGGTGTGACTATTTATAATGGAGCAATGTCTTTTATAAAACAGGAATATAAATATATTGTATTTTTTGTTGCAGCCGTAGGGACATTATTATTTTATTTTTTAGGAAAACAAACTGCTATATGTTATTTTGGTGGTGCTGCATTGTCTATGACTTGCGGTTGGGCAGGTATGACATCTGCTTGTATAGCAAATTCAAGAACTGCTGAAGCAGCAAATTCAGAGGGTCAAGGCTCTGCGCTTGTAACTGCATTTAAGGGTGGAAGTGTAATGGGATTTTCTGTAGCTAGTCTTGGTATGTTAGGAATAAGTTTAGCTTTTTCAATTTATTTCACATTTAATTTGGTGAATGAATTTAGTTTAATGAATTTTGCAACTGATATCGGTGGATTTGCAATGGGTGCAAGTTCTGTCGCATTATTTGCTAGAGTTGGTGGTGGTATTTACACCAAAGCAGCAGATGTTGGTGCCGATTTAGTTGGTAAAGTTGAAGCTGGTATCCCAGAGGATGACCCTAGAAATCCGGCAACAATCGCAGACAATGTTGGTGACAATGTTGGTGATGTAGCAGGTATGGGTGCTGACCTGTTTGAATCATATGTTGGTGGAGTCATAGCAACAATAGTTATTGCATCTGGTTTTGCTGTTTCTTCGGATCAAAAATTAGCATTTTATGCCTTACCAATAATTTTAATTATCGTTGGAACCGTTGCTTCTTTCATTGGTACAAAAGTAGTTGATATACTTAAAAACTCAGAGCCATCAGGTGTATTAAGAAAAGCATCATTAACTGCAGGAATTCTATTTTTAATCTTTGGATATTTTTCCATTAATGCAGTTGGTGATAGTGCTGGAATTGATAGCATTACTCTCAATAGTATATTTATATGTACTATAATTGGACTTTTCTCTGGATCATTAATTGGAGGTGTAACAGAGTACTACACTTCAGGAGGACCGGTAAAAGAAATTGCGGATGCCTCTGATAGAGGTGGAGTAGCAACTAATATTATTAGCGGCTTATCTGTAGGTATGATGAGTACGGCACTTCCAATCTTAATAATTGTTATTGCAATCTTTGCTTCTTTCACATCTTTTGGTCTTTATGGAATAGGAATTGCTGCTGTAAGTATGCTTTCAACGATTGGTATAACAATGTCTGTTGATGCATATGGACCGATTGCTGATAATGCTGGTGGTATTGCAGAAATGGCTCACTTAGATCCAAAGGTAAGAGTTATTACAGATAAATTAGATTCTCTTGGAAACACTACCGCTGCTATTGGTAAAGGTTTTGCAATTGGCTCTGCGGCTTTAACATCCTTAGCACTTTTTGTTGCTTTTGCTGCTGCATCAAATATTACTTCAGTTGACTTATTAAATTATAAAGTTGTCTGTGGTCTTTTACTTGGTGGCATGGTCCCATATTTATTTGGTGCATTAACCATGGGAGCAGTTGGGAGATCTGCGGAAAAAATGGTTCAAGAAGTTAGAAGGCAATTTAGAGAAATTAAAGGAATTATGGAAGGAACTGGCGAACCAGACTATGCATCTTGTATTAAAATTAGTACAGATGCATCATTAAAAGAAATGGTATTACCTGGGCTCTTAGCTGTAATTTGTCCAATTATTGTTGGATTTTTACTAGGCTCAATTGGTCTCGCTGGGTTCTTAGCCGGTGCACTTATTTCAGGAATCACTTTAGCACTAATGATGTCAAACTCAGGTGGTGCTTGGGATAATGCAAAAAAATTCATCGAAGAAGGAAATGTAGGTGGTAAAGGCTCTGAAGCCCATAAAGCTGCTGTTGTAGGTGATACAATTGGAGATCCATTTAAAGATACATCTGGACCTGCAATGAATATTTTAATAAAACTTATGACAATTGTTTCATTGGTTGTGGCTCCTTTATTCTTATAATATGAGTTCACTTAGCTGCGGCATAGTTGGGCTGCCAAATGTTGGTAAATCAACAATTTTTTCAGCTTTAACAAATGCTGCGGCTGAAAGTGGAAATTTCCCTTTTACTACAATTGAACCAAATGTCGCCGTAGTAAATGTTGAAGATAGTAGATTAAAACAACTTCATACTTTATTAAAATCTAATAGTATTGTTTTTACGAATCTAAAATTTGTTGATATTGCGGGTCTGGTCAAAGGTGCTAGTAAAGGTGAAGGATTAGGCAATAAATTTCTCGCAAATATAAGAGAGGTTGATGCCATTGCTCATGTATTGAGATGTTTCGATGATGATGTAACTCATGTATTTGATTCTGTAGACCCTATCAGGGATATGGATGTTATAAATCTAGAGCTAGCTTTGAGTGATCTTCAAATACTAGAAAAACGTCTAATAAAATTAGAAAAAGGTAAAAAAAGTGGCGATAAAGATGCGATAAGAGAGCACGAACTTGTTGAAAAAATTATAGATATTTTAAACAGCGGTAAAAAAATAAATATAGAGAAAGAATTTGGTATTGATGAACTTAAAATAATCAAACAACTGAATCTAATTACATTCAAACCTACTACTTATATTCTTAATTATGGAAATAAACAAATTGCTTCAGAAAAAATTGAAAGTCTTAAAGAACAAATTACCAAAAATCAAAATAGCTATGTAGAGATTAATGGATTACTTGAAAGCGAAGTAAAAGACTTTGATGAAGCGGAAAAAAAGGATTTTTTGCAGGAATTCAATATCATTGATACTGGTTTAAAACTCCTAATAGATGAAGTTTATTCTTTGTTAAATTTAATTACTTTTTACACAGCGGGACCCCAAGAATGTAGGGCTTGGAGTATTAAAAAAGATTTAAAAGCTCCAGAGGCTGCAGGAAAAATTCATACAGACTTTCAGAAAGGATTTATAAGAGCAGAAATTATAGAGTTTAAAAATTTCATAGAATTTAAAAACGAGGAAGAAGTAAAAAAAAATGGCTTAATGAGGTCGGAAGGTAAAGATTATATTGTTAAAGATGGAGATATAATTCACTTTAGGTATAATGTTTAGACCTGTTGCTAGTTTACTGGCCACAGACCATAACAGGAGGTCATTTTTTTATGACAAATAACTATGAGGTACTTTTTATAGTACCGCAAAACATTGAACCCAGTTTATATTCTGAACTATCCGATAAGATATCTTCAACAATTAAAGAAAAATATAGTGGTGAAGTAGCAAAATTTGAAAAATGGGCTGATAGAAAATTAGCTTATACTATAGATAATCACACTAATGGAACTTACTATATTTTAGAAACTAAATGTTCGTCTGAATGTATAACAGAAGTCGAAAAGATACTAAGTTTCGAAAAAACTATTGTACTAAGGTTTTTAGTAGACAAAAAATAGGAGATTAAAATGGCTGAAAGAAAAGAATATGACAAAAGAGGTAGACAACCAAGAAAAAAACCTTCTAAACTTTTAGAAGGGAATGTAGATATAAATTATAAAAATGTTGAACTTCTCTTGAACTTTATTACAGAAAGAAAGAAGATAGCACCCAGAAGAATGACAGGAAATAGTGCATCACAACAAAGATTAATTTCAAAAGAAATCAAAAAAGCTAGGCATATGGCACTAATTCCTTACACTGTAAATCACAAGTAATTTATGAAAGTTATTTTAAAGGAAAAAGTAAATAAGCTTGGTGATGTGGGCGATATTATTGAAGTTCCTGATGGCCAAGCTAGAAATCACTTAATACCAAAAAAACTTGCTATCGAAGCTTCAGATAAAAATTTAAATGATTTGAAAGCTAAAAAAGAATCACTATCCAGAAAAGAGGAAGAGTTAGTAAATCTGGCAAAGATTGTATCAAAAAAACTTGATGGAATTAACATAAAAATATATGCAAAAGAAAATAATGGAAAATTGTTTGGCTCAATAACATCTATGAATATTTCAGATGAAATTGCAAAAAATAAAATAACCATAAATAAAAAAAATATTGAAATCAAAAATCAAATCTCAACAGTAGGTATCCATCAGATAAGGATTAAACTATATAAAAATATGTTTAAAGAAATATCAATAGAAGTTTTAACCAAATCAAATTGACACATATAAGCAATATATAGTAACCTAACAACCAATGAAGCTTTTTGTAATTCCAGGGGGAGCATTTGTAGAAAATACTTACATTCTAAGCAATGAAGGTTCCAGTGAAGTTCTCCTAGTTGATCCAGGTAGCCAAACAGAAGAAATAGAGAAACAATTAAATGACTTAGAATTTAGTTCCATTAAGATTATAAATACTCATGCTCACTTAGACCATATATATGGTGTAGAATATTTTAAAAAAAAGTACGATGCACTTTTTTTAATACATGAACTTGAGGTGCCAATTGTCAATGTAATGATTGATGCCGCAATGCGATTTGGCTTAGACGAATTTTCAAAGCCTGAGATTCCTAAAATAGATGAATTCATTAAAGATAATCAAGAAATAGAGGTAGCCGGTTCAAAATTTATAACAATTCATGTTCCTGGACATTCACCTGGCAGCTTATGTTTTTATTTTTCAAAAAAATTAAATCCAAATATCGAGAATGAATTTGTAATATGTGGGGATACTGTATTTGCAGGTAGCATTGGGAGGGTCGATTTAACTGGTGGAACGAATATGAACGATCTAGTAGGAAATATTAAAAAAAGACTTATGGTACTCCCAGATGAGACTGTTTTGTTACCTGGACATGGTCCTGAAACTCGAGTCGGAGTAGAGAAACAGTCTAATCCTTTTTTATTAGGATATGAATAATGGATTATAAATTTATTAAAACATCATTTCTTTTAGCAATCTGCTTACTCTTAGGAATAATAATTAACGATATGATTCAAATTTATACCCTGAAAAAAAAGAATGTTGCAACTATAGAAGAAAATGAGTACCTAATAAAAAAAAATGAGTTATTAAAAACTGAAATTCACTTATTAGAAAACAATAATTCCTATATACAATTAATTGCAAGAGAAAAGCTAGGGATGATAAAAGAAGGTGAAATTGTATATAAATTTCTAAAGAAATAAATAGAATATATGCCAGGAATTAAGAAAGAATTAATCCAATTAAATACATTTGCAAAAAAAAGTTATGGTCAAAACTTTTTATCAAATAAATCAAAAATACAGAAAATAGTTGAAGAAGTACTAAACAATTCAACCAATGATATTATAGAAATAGGGCCTGGCCTTGGAGCCATAACTGAGCCTTTAGTTAATCAAAAAAGAAATATAATTTGTATTGAAAAAGATAAAGTATTAATTGAGAATCTAAAAAATAAATTTAAATTAGAAAAAAATATAACTTTAATAAATGAAGATGTACTTAAGATCGATTTCAAATCTATAGCATCTGACAATTCAATTATTATAGGGAATCTTCCTTATAATATATCTACAAAAATTTTGATAAAATTCGTTAACGAGCTCTATAAAAGCACAAAAAAAGGCATCTTTATGTTTCAAAGAGAAGTGGCAGATAAAATTATTGCAAAAAAAATAAAAAAAAATCAATTATCCTCTAAAATCAAAATTTTTTATGAAGTAAAGGAGATATTGAAGGTTAGTGAAAATGATTTTTGGCCACCTCCAAAAATAAAATCGAGTGTTTTATTTTTCACTCCAAAAAAAATTGATTTTGACAATCTAAACATGAAGGAACTAGATAAATTTTTACAATGTGCATTCTATTCAAATAGAAAAAAAATTGTGAACAATTTATCAAATAAATATGATAAAGATAAAATCTTATCAATTCTAGAAAAATTAGGAATCAATGATAAAGCACGTCCTGAAGAGATTGATGAAGAAATGTTGTTTCAAATTTTTATTATGATTAATAATAATAAATCTTAGATAATAATCTATCTATGAAACTTCTGATTGAATAATTATAATTATTAACTATTATAGAAAAAACATATGTCTCATCATCTTTCCCTTTAAAAAAACCGGACAATGAACTAACGCCCTTTATGTAGCCTGTTTTTGCTCTTAAATTTAAATATAGGGGCTTATTTTTAAACCTTTTTAATAAAGTTCCATCTTTTCCAGCAATCGGCAAAGAATTAAAGAAAACCTCAAAATAATCTTGCTTTGTCGAATATTCTAATAACTTTGCAATAGATTTTGTGGTGATCTTGTTATATTTTGAAAGCCCTGAACCATCATCTAAGTTAAAATCTTTTGAGTTTAACTTAACTTTTTCAGTTAGAAATTTCCTAGTAATTTTCTGAGAATTTATCCAAGAACCTCTGGTTCTCATATATTGGGCGGATAGTTTTTTAAATAGATGCTCTGCATAAAGGTTATCGCTTTCTTTATTTACAATATAGACTAAATTAGAAAGTGAGGGGGAATTAATTTCATAGATAATTTTAAAAGGAACTAATTTATCCCTTAAAGGTATTTCTTTTAAAACTATATTCCCTTTGAAAATTATACCGTTTGAACGCAAAATTTTTCTAAACTTAACACCTAGCAAATACAATGGATTATCAGTTAGAAGAAATGTTCCGCCAGATTTATAAAGATTATTGTCAACTGCAATAGATGAAATATATGGGGCCCAGTAAGAGCCTTTCCATGAGTTCTTCCAATTTTTGTTATATTCAGGTGACTCGAAATATGTATTATCAATTATTATATTACCTTGAATAACTTTTAAATCTTTTTCTTTAAAAAAATTAACTGCATCTTTAAGTTTTGAGGATGATAAAGAAGGATCCCCTCTTGAATCAATGTAAATATTACCAGAATAAATTCCCTTTTTATTAATTTTATCAAGGAGAAAAATGTAAGTACTAAATTTAAAATCCTCACCCAATAAATCTAGTGAAGTCAAAGTAGTAATAATTTTCTGATTTGATGCTGGAATCATTCTTTTGTTGGCACGATATGAAACAATTACTTCATTTGTTGAAAGATTCTTAATAAAAATTGATATATTAGGTGTAATCTTAGCTTGGCTTTTTACAAGTTCTTTAAAAGTAGCAGATTCAGCAGAAGCTAAAGATATTAATATAAAAAAAATTATTCTTAATGTGCTTCTGACCATGAACCGCCCTCCCCTATATCGACACTCAAAGGTACTTTTAGCTCAACTGCTGTTTCCATATGTTCTTTTATTTTTTTTACTGCTGAAGTAACTTTATTTTTATCAACTTCAAAAATTAATTCATCATGAACTTGCATAATTAATCTACAATATTTATTTAATTTCGAATCATTATGAATATTAATCATGGCTATTTTTATGATATCTGCAGCAGATCCTTGTATAGGTGTATTGATAGCTGCCCTCTCTCCTGCGGATCTTAAAATGAAATTTTTAGATTTAATATCTTTTAAATATCGTCTTCTTTTAGTCAATGTTTCAGCAAAACCTTTACTAACAGCAGACTCGATCATTTCATCAAAAAAAAATTTCACTTTAGGATATCTAGAAAAATATTTTTCTATATATTCTTTAGAAGTTTTAATATCTTGACCAATCTGCAACGAAAGTCGTTTAGGGCCTATTCCATAAATAATTCCAAAATTTATAGTTTTAGCTAACCGTCTTTGATCCTCAGTGACATCATTTACAGAAACTCCAAAAATCTCGGCGGCTGTATTGGAGTGGATGTCTTCACCATTAACATAACTACTTATCATTACTTCATCTTCAGAAAAATGTGCCAATAACCTTAGTTCGATTTGAGAATAATCTGCAGAAATTAGACAATAATTTTTATCCCTAGGGACAAATGATTCACGAATCCTCTTACCCTCATAAGTTTTAATTGGAATGTTCTGCAAATTGGGGTTACTTGAAGATAACCTACCTGTTGAAGTACCAACGTGATTATAAGATGTATGAAGCATTTTTGTCTCTTTATTTATTAATTCAGGAAGTGAGTCTAAATAAGTTGATTTTAGCTTTGAATAAAACCTATAAGACAATATATGCTGAATTACCTCATGTTGATCTAAGATGGTTTGTAAAGATTCAGAATCAGTCGAAAATTCACCTTTCTTTGTTTTTTTAAATGGTTTTAATTTTAGCTTATCAAAAATTATTTCTCTCAATTGAATGGTTGAATTAATATTAAATTCTTGACCAATAATCTTAAATATTTTTTGTTCAATATCTTTAATTAATAAATCAAATTCTTTTGAAATGATAGTCAAAGCTGAATCATCAATATTAACCCCTCTTTGCTCCATTAAACTTAAAACGGATACAAATGGCATTTCATAATTTAAAAAATTATCAAAAAGTTTTTCCTTAACTAACTTCTTCTTAAAAAGGTTATAAAGCCTATAAGTAATATCGGCATCTTCGCACGAATAAACAGTTGCATCATCAATCGAAACATCAGAGAAAGGAATATTTTTCTTTCCTTTTAAAGTTAAATCCTTATAAGAAATCATTTTATAATCTAAAAATCTTCTTGAAAGATTGTCTAAGCTATAGCTTTGTAAAGAGCTATCAAGGAAATGAGCTGCTATCATCGTATCAAAATATAAGCCTTGAAAGTCAATTCCATACCTATTAAATACCAGTTTTTCATATTTCAGATTTTGACCAATTTTATGTATATCTTTATTCTCCAAAAAACCTTTAAGGCTAAAAAGTACTGACTCCAGCTGCAATTGAGGATTGTTCTCAGAATGGGATAGCGGAATATAATAAGCCTCATTTTCTTTAAAACACATTGAGATTCCTACGATTTCAGCATCTATAGGGTTTACCGATGTTGTTTCGAGATCAATAGAAACCTTATTGCTTTTTTTAATTAAAGTTAACAATTTCACGAAATCTTGTTTTATAAGGACTTGATGATAATTTGCATCTTTTATTAAAGAGTTCTCCTTTTTTTCATCTTTGATAAATGAATCAAATTCTAGCTCAGTGAATATTAAATTTAGCCTTTCTTCATTAGGTGGGGCTATCCTAAAATCATTTATTTTAGATGGTACTTCTAGGGTTGTATCAATTGTCACTAGTTCTTTACTAAGGAAAGCCTCTTCTTTAAAATCACTAAGTAAATTTCTTATCCTATCCTTATCAACACTGTCTAATGAATTATAGAGATTATCAAGATTTTTAAATTCTTCCATTAAAGATAGTGCAGTCTTTGGCCCTATACCTTTTACACCAGGAATATTGTCAATTGCATCACCAACCAGAGCAAAATAATCAATCATTTGGTTAGGTTTTAAGCCATATTTGCTGACAACCTCTTTAGGGCCTGTAGTTTTATTTTTCATTGTATCTATCATTGAAACAGAGGGTCCTATTAATTGAGTAAAATCCTTATCCCCTGATAGAATTTTAATATTAAATTTTTTTTTAAATTTTTCAGAAATTGAACCTATAATATCATCGGCCTCATAGTTTTCCATAGATAAAACTTTAATTCCTCGAGCTTGAAGATAATCTATTATTTTTGGAAATTGCAAAGAAATATCTTCTGGGGCATCTCCTCTGTTTGCCTTATATTCTGGGAAAATGTCATTTCTAAATGATCTACCACCTGAATCAAAAACCGCAACAAAATAGTCTGGATTATTGTCTGAAACGAATTTATTGATCATATTAATAAATCCAAAAATAGCATTTGTTGGGAATCCTTTCGAATTTGTTAAATATCCAATTGCATGATAAGCCCTGAATACATACGAGCTAGCATCTAAAATATAAAGATTATCGGCCATTAACTATTAAGCTTAGCTTCTAGTTCCCCATTTTCCATCATTTCAATACATATATCACAACCACCAACAAATTCTCCATTAATATAAAGTTGTGGTATTGTGGGCCACTGAGAAAAATCTTTTATACCTTGCCTTAGATTAGGATCAGACAATACATCAAAAGTAATATAAATTGCTCCAACTTGGTTAAGAATTTGAATAACCTTTGCAGAAAATCCACACATTGGCGATTCCGGAGTTCCTTTCATGTAAAGGACAACCTTGTTTTCTTTTATCGTCTTATTTATTGTATCTTTTATACTTTCACTCATAAACTACTCCTTATTAGCTTCCTCTTTTGTTAATGTTTTCATCGATAAAGCATGAATTTGTTCTTTCATTTCTTCTTGTAAAACTGAATATACTAATTTATGTCTTTCAAGTGTGTTTTTACCTTCAAATTGAGAGCATACAATTATAGCTTCAAAATGCGTACCATCACCTGTAATTTCTACATTTGAATTAGTTAAATTCAGTTCAATTTTTTCTTTAATATATTTTTCATCCATATATTTATTATAACTTAAAATAGAAGACCAAAGATATTAGATATAAAAATTATTGTAAATAATATTAAAAAGATAATTCCAGTAATTGACAAAAACTTCAGAAAGTTATTTGGCTTATAAGTAGTTGGAAACGAATCACTAAATACTAACTTATAATTTAATATTGCCAAAAATGGAGCTGTGAGAAAAGATAAAATAGTTGCTATATCAACTAACGATTTCATTTGTTCTCCAAGAAAGGAAATTGTAACTACAGTTCCAAAAACAACAAAAAGCAAAAAAGGTAATCTATTTCTTTGTGGAGTCTTTTCTTTAATGCTAAAAATTAATGAAAAACATTTCGATAAAACTTTTGGAAAAGCATCGAGGCAGGTAAGAGTAGTGCTAAACATAGTTGAAAAAGCAGTCAAAAGTATCAATTGCTTAGCCCACAAGCCTAATGAGGCATACAACTGAACTAATTGATCAACGAACATGGCAGAATTTGGAGCAAATTCTTCACCTGTACCATAAAAAACATTTGCACCTAAGGCTAAAAAAACACAAGCCAAAAATGTAGTCCATATGTAAGAAAAATTAAAATCAAATTTATTATCATCATAGGAAACTGTCTCTCCTTGTTCTCTCTTTTCCATTATCCATATTGAAGACCATGCCGATAAATCGATGGGTGAAGGCATCCATCCTATTAAAGCGATTATAAAAGTGATACCGGTATAGGAAATAATTTTAGGTGCGGTAAATTCGCTAAGATTGCCAATATTTATATCAGTAGTGAGAAAAAGAGATGTTATCGATGATAATATTAAAATTGAAACTAAAATCTTAATAAAATTATTGAAAAATTTTCTTTTCAAAAAAAAGATTATTAAAATACAAAAAATTAAAATTAAAACTGAACAAGATAGAAATGACAAATCTAATTGTAACCAATTCCTAAATATTGCTGCTGTAACCCTCGTTACTCCTGCTTGAATTGTAAACATTGTTAAAAGAGTTAAGGCAGTAAAAAGATAAATAGCAAATCTCCCTAACTTTAAATAGCCGTCGAGAACAGTCTCATTTTTAACAGTTGTATATCTAGTTGCAAATTCAAAAAAAGGGTATTTAAATAGGTTCGCAAGTAAAACAGCTATTAGTAGAATATAGCCATAAGTTGCTCCAGCCCTAGTTGACTGCACAATATGTGAAACACCTATAGCTGCTGAGGCCCATAGAAGGCAAGGTCCTAAGCTTTTTATTTTCTTTGAAAAATTAATCATTTTTATTAATATATACAGAAACTTAGTTAAAATAAAAAAATGAAAAAAATTTCAATAATAGGAACAGGCTTAAGTGCCATATTCTCTGCTATACATTTAAGGAAAAATACTGACTTGGAGATCAATCTTTTTGATAAAGCAAGAGGTCTTGGAGGAAGATTGGCCACCAGAAGAGCTGAGGATGGCAAATTTGATCACGGTGCTCAATATTTTAGTATCGAAAGAATTAGTAATCTTCCAGAAATCCAAATGCTAATAAATGAAGGTATAATTAGTAATATTGAGGATAAAGATATTTATTTTTCTCCAGATGGAATGACAAATATTGCAAAAAAATTGCTTATGGATTTTAATATATTTAAAGAGCATAAGCTTGTTTCAATTGATAAAGAAAATGAAAATTATAAATTATTTTTTGAGAATGGTTCAACATTCAATTCTGACTACATTATAATGTCATGCCCGATGCCACAATCTTTAGAAATTTTAAATAAAAGTAAAATTGATTTTGATAATAACCTAATTAAAGCCTTAGAGGATTTAAATTATTTCCCATGCATTGTGGTTATGATCAAGTCAGAAATTAAACTATCTAATTTAGACAAACATATTGGAACAGATGTTGATAGTAAGAATATATCTTGGATCGGTGATAATTACAGAAAAAAAGTTTCTAGCATTGAAAACTATTATACAATTCAGTGTTCTCCTGAATTTAGTTATGAAAATTTTGAAAATGAGTATGATGAAACAAACGAAAAATTAAAACATGATATGGAGAAAATTTTTGGCTCTAATTATCAGATATTATCGAACCATAAATGGAGATATTCAATTCCCAAAAATTTTTATCAAGGAGACAATTCACTTGTCATAAATGAAAAAGACTTTCTTGGGTTATGTGGAGATATATTTACCAACGGAAGATTTGATGGGGCAATAACTTCTGGTTTATCAATAGCAGATAAATTTCTAAAAAATGAACTTCAAAAATAAAAAACTTTCATTTGGAATTCTATATATAGGCTTAATAGTTGGAGTTTGTATTGCTGGTTTATTGTATGATTTTTCATCCTTGTTTAAGATTTCAAATCATCAAACTTTAAACATTATTTTTTTTATTCTTTTTTTAAATATTATTTTTTTACCTTTGGATTTTTTATCTGACAAAGCATTAAACTCAATAAGAAATATCACTTTTAAAAAAATCATACTAGGCAAATTCTTTTTATTAATAATTTTTTTAATTTTTTCATTCTTTCTTATAACAATATATGAGAAAAAAAATCTCCTCTTGTTTGTTTCCTATTGCTTAATTTCTCAAGTTTTTCTCCTAATTCTTCAAGGAAAAATAATAAAACTATTTTTCAAAACTGAAAAATTCTCTAAAGATTCTTTTGTCATAAAAACATCAGAAGAATATCTAACTTTCAATATTGTTTTTAATCTGTTTAAACAAATGATAATAATACCAAATCATTGGTTAAGAAATGATGAGAAAAATATTAAATTCCATTTAAAAAGATTCAAGATTTATGTAAAAGAGAGAATTTATTTAAAATCCATTTGCTTAGCGTCAATAATTAATTTAATAACATACAGCTTTGTATTTTATTATCTATTAGAAAGAAATCATGATTCACTGGGTTTTATTTATAACTTTAGTTTGCTATCAAATTTGATTTGCTTTTTCTACATTCTAACCTTGCCCTTCATAAGCAAGAAAGGAATTTTATCAATTGATAAAAGAATGAAGAATGAAAGTGAGCTATTATTCAAAGAAAATTTAGAAATATTTGAAAGAAACCAAGATAAAAATGATAATAGAAGTAGGTTAGTTGAGATGATTTTTTACCCAGTCCCCTCAACTTCATCACGTATGAATTGTGACCTTTCTAAGGGCTTTGGGTCTCCTAATATATCAAGGCTAATAATTTTTTTAGCTAGCTGTTTTCTTTCAATCATCTTCAAGGGAGTTCATGGAAATGCTGGTAAACCATTAAACTGGCTTCTTCCTCCTTCAGAATGAGCTATAGTTATTCAACTATAATTGTGGGAGCCGGACTGACTGGATTATCAACTGCTGCTCTTCTTGAAAAAAATCATAAAGATTATTTCCTCATAGAAAAGGACACCGAAATAGGTGGTAAAATTAAAAGTTCAGAGATTAAAGGTTGGTCAATTGACCATGGCTTTCATGTTTTTATCAAAGAATATCCTAACCTATCTCTTTTCCCTGATTTAAAGAGATGTGAATTAATAAACTTCGAACCAGGTTTTATTATAATTAAAAATCAAAAAGCCTATAAAAATATAAATATTTTTAAAAAATTCTTTAACGGATTAATTCATAATAATTTTCCAGGTTTTTCGTTGAAAGATAAATTCTTAATTCTCAAGCTAAGCTTAGTGCCTCCAAGTTACTTACCTAAGAACAATAGCGTCCTAGAATTCCTACAAGAATATGGCTTCTCAAAAAGATTTATTAATGACTTTTTCATCAACTTCTTTCAAGGTGTCTTTTTAGATAAAAAGTTAGATGTACCTCTTTCCTACTTCTTATTTATTTTTAAAATGTTCTCTATAAGTGATGTGGGAATACCTAAAGGCGGAATCAAAGAAATAATTTCAATTATTTCCAAGAGAATCCCAGAATCTAAAATAAAAACAGGAGTATCAATTAATGAAATTTATAAAAATAAAATTGTCACAGATGAGGGGAATGAATATTACTTTAAAAAACTTATTTGTACTGATTCGTTATTAGAAAAAAAATTTGATGCTACGATTAAAAAAAATCTCTTTGGTGAAATATGCTATAGTTCAACCAAGTGTTTTTATTTTATTGTAGAGCCAGAAAATAATCCAGAGAATATAATTCATCTCTTGCCCCAATCTGAATTAATATCAAGCCTTTATTTTAGAAAAAGAAATAGCAAAGAAATGCTGATGTCTGTATCTACATTAAACTGCGAAGCAACTGTTGAAGATGTTGAAAAGCAAATACTAGATCATTTTCCTAAAATAAATATAATTAAATTTCAGAAATCTTTTGAAATACAGAAAGCTTTACCAAAAAATAAAAAGTTTTTTAATTATAACAATGAAAATTTTTGCAAATATAATGAAAATATTTTTTTTGCTGGAGATTTTTTATCTAACCCTTCAATTAATGGTTGCTTAGAATCTAGCAAGAGTTTAGTGAGGTTTTTATCTTAATGTATTTCTTATTAATGTTTTATTTAAATTTAACTGTATCATCAATCTTACTCGGGTTAATTTTAACCATTCAATTTGTTCATTATAAAAGTTTTAAATTTATTGATAATGAAGAATTTAAGAATTTTCATAAGTTTCATACAAAAAATATTTCTTTTTTAGTTGTTCCTCTTATGGGGTTGGAAGTAATTTTAGCTCTACTAATAATATTTTATGACAGTAGCCTTTTAACTTTGTTAAATTTAATATCTGTAGCACTTATTTGGGTCTCTACATTTTTATTTCAAGTACCTTCTCATAATAGGTTGTCAGAAGGTAAATCTTTAAATGAAATTCACAAACTTATAAAATCAAACTTATATCGTAGCATTCTATGGTTTTTGAAAGTTATAATAAGTTTATTGATCATAATTTAATTGTTAATATTTCACCCCAATTAGTTGTATAATTTGGAGACTTCTTCTCCCTCTTCATTAACCAGTCCCTTGATATGCCTGTATTCGCATATTTAAGGCTATCTCTGCCATATAATGAATTGATTCTATCAATCGTGCTCATTAGTCTGTCAGACCTTCTGATAGAAGCAATATCGTCTAAGAATGAATATTGTTTATTCTCTGCCTTTTCTATACCAGACAAGAATACATGAGCTTTTTTATATGCTAATCCAGGCTTATAAATAGACTTTAATAGAGAAACCCCTGATTTGATTAGTAAAGATGTAGAATCTGTAGATGAATCAAAAGAAAAACTGTTAACGAAAAAACTCGGACCACTGGCTTTTAGAAATCGGTTTGTGGATAAAGCAACAGTTATTATATTACACTTTGAATTTTGAGATCTTAATTTCTCTGCAGCTCTTGAAACATATACAGAAACTGCTTCTTCTAAGAGCACATATTTACTTATAGAAGAACTAAAAGCTCTTGAAGTGGTTATCTGTTTCTTATTAGCTATAGAATTTTCAATATCTATACACTTGATTCCACGAAGCTCCATAACGGTTCGGAGAATATTAACATTGCCCAGTTTTCTTGCTAGCTTATAATCAAGAATACTAAGTTGATAAGCATTCGAAATTCCTTTTTGAAGGAATTTTTTTTGCAATCTTCTACCAACTCCCCAAACTGATCCAACAGGCATCTGTTTTAAAATAGCTACAGAGTTAATATTATTATTCAAAATATAAACTCCTGAATTTTTTTTTGCTACTCTACTTGCTAATTTTGATAATGTTTTTGTAGTTGATATACCTATTGAAACCGGTATACCAGTCCATTTAAAAATTTTCTTTCTTAAAGAGTGAAATTGGGATTCTAGATTATCTAAAGAAACAGAATTGATTGATACAAAAGCTTCATCTATAGAATAAACTTCTGTGTTATCAAAATGATCTTTTATTATATTCATAACTCTAGCTGACATATCTGCATATAAAGTGTAGTTAGAAGAAAAAACTTCTACCTTTTTCCTTCTAATAATATCTTTACACTTAAAAAAAGGTTCGCCCATTTGAATCCCTAACTTTTTTGCCTCTATAGATCTAGCAATAATACACCCATCATTGTTAGACAAAACAACTACCGGTTTATCATTCAGGCTTGGGTTAAAAACCCTTTCGCATGATGCGTAAAAATTATTACAATCAATTAAAGCTACATATTCCATAATTTTAAACTTTACTTACTACATAAGTAACAACACCCCAAATATTAAAATCCATTTCTTCTGTTATCTCTATAGGTGAAAAATCATCATTTTCTGGTTTTAAAAAAACTTTTTTATTTGCTATCCAAACTCTCTTCACTGTTAATTCTCCGTTAATAGAAGCTATAACAATACTCTTGTCTTTTGCTTCAATAGCCCTGTCTACTATGAGGGTATCCCCCGAGGATATCCCCGCATCTTTCATGGAATCTCCATCTACCTTTACAAAAAAGGTGGCAGATGGATTTTTAATTAAAAGCTCATTTAAATCCAAATTTCTTTCAATATAATCATCTCCAGGAGAAGGAAACCCTGCTTGAACTCTAACCGTAAAAAACGGAAATTTGGCTCCTGAATCAGTATTTTCAATAGCCTTTATATCTTTAATTTCAACACTTTTTCTCTTAAGAAGTTTCATCTTTAAAGATTATACCAAAATACTGAAGTTATTATTTGGATAATCTAGCTTTAACAAAAAAAGCTATGGAAACGAAAAAATATGGAAGAAGTATTATAGCCATTAGAGACTTAAATAATTCCGCCAAAGGTCTTAAAAATAATGAACAATTTTCTATAGTTCCATCACTAATACTACTACATTCTATAAGTCCTGGAATAGATAGAACAGATTTAATACTAGCAGAAAGCCCTATAACAGCAATGACTATAGCAAGATGGATAAACATTCTTCTCCTTTTTTCATTAACCGCTAAAATACCAAAGACCATTATTAGAAAACCAATGAAAGCCGGTATTAAGACAGTAACTGAATCATAAGATAAATACCCATAGGTACCTAACAAGATAAGGAATAAGCCTGTAATAATTGTGTAACGTGGCATAAAAAACTCCCTCCGGAGGAGGGATTTGAACCCCCGACCAAGTGATTAACAGTCACCTGCTCTGCCGCTGAGCTACTCCGGAATTAAACTCTAAATGTAAGAATTTAATGTATATGATGTAAACAGTCAAGCATACTATTGACCTTTAAAAAAAATTCTGAAAAAAGTATACTAAACAGAATTGATGAAAGAGATTAAAAAGCAACCAAAAATAGTTAAAGAAAATCCAAATCTGCCAGTTCCTGCTAATTCGCTAGAGAAATATCTTGTAGAGATCAGTAATTATAAAATCTTATCTAGAGAAAAAGAAATAGAATATGCTTTAGACTATAGAGAAACGGGAAATGTTGAATCTGCCAGAAAACTAATTACTTCCAATCTAAGATTTGTTGTAAAAATTGCAATGGAATATCAAAGCTATGGTTTAAATATAATGGATATTATCCAAGAAGGTAATTTGGGTCTTATGAAAGCTGTAACAAAATTTGATCCAACAAAAAGATATAGACTCATTTCTTATGGAGTTTGGTGGATAAGAGCATATATTCAAAATTTTATCATGAAAAATTGGAGTCTAATCAAGATTGGAACAACTCAATCTCAAAGAAAACTTTTCTATAAAATAAGATCGGCAAAAAATAAATACAATGATGGAAATATCAGTAGAGAAGAATATTATGAAAAACTTTCTCAAGATTTAAAGATTTCTATAAAAGAAATTAAAGAGATGGATCAAAGAATGAGTGGAAAAGAATTCTCACTTGATGAGCAATTACAAGAAGGTGAGGGGCAAACCAAAATGGAATTCTTAGAATCGGGTGAGGAAAATCAAGAAGATATATCTATTTCGAACCAACAGAGTCAGGAACTTAAAGACGGATTAAACGAAGCATTAAAAAAACTTAATGATAGAGAAAAGTATATTATTGAAAAAAGGCTTTTATCAGATGAACAAGAAACTTTAGAAGAAGTAGGTAAAAAATTTAAAATATCAAGAGAAAGAGTAAGACAAATTGAAAAAGGGGCTATTTCTAAGATAAGAAAAATTCTACAAGATAGAGGAATTAAAGCTGAGTTTTAATAATTTCTAATCCTTCATCAATTGAAGATATATTGTTAAATCCCGCTTGTGCAAGATTTTTCTTTCCGCCACCTTTTCCGCCATAAGATTTAGAAATTAAGCTCATTACTTCCTTGCAATCAAAATTATCAACTTCATTTGTTGAAGCACAAATAAGAATTGAATTACTTTGATTATTAGAACCAAGTAATCCTATTGCTTTAGCCTCTCCTTCCTTTAATTCATCCCATAAAGACTTGAGCTCATTAGCTGTCATATCATTTGTTAAAAATGAAATAACCTTTACACCCTCGATTATTACGGCATCTTCTTTGAGTTGACTTGCTAAGCCTTTACTCATACTTTTCTCAAATTCAATTATTTTATGCTTTAACTCTATATTTTCTTTTTTTAATCTTTCAATTTCATCAGGAACTTTTTCGAGAGATGCTGATAATAGTCTTGATGAAACATTAAGCTTGTCCCTCAAATTTAATAAAAAGTTATAGGAGGGAATCGAGGTGTATGCTTCGATTCTTCTAATACCCGATGATATGCTATTTTCTGATGAAATTGTTATCGATCCTAGATCACCTGAGCTTTTAACATGTGTCCCACCACATAGCTCCATGCTATAATCCCCAATCTTAACAACTCTGACCAAATCTCCATATTTCTCTTCAAAAAAAGCATTAGCTCCTTCTTTAATAGCTTTTTTATATTCAACATTTTCATTGATGGTAACTTTCGAATTTTCAATTATTTTTTCATTACATAATCTTTCAATGGATTTTATAGTTATATCATCAATATTGTTAAAATGACTGAAATCAAATCTTAATCTGGAATCTTCAACCAATGAACCTGCTTGTCTAACATGAGTACCGAGAATATTTCTCAATGCATAGTGAATAATGTGTGTCGCAGAATGATGAGAAGAGATGGAGAACCTATAATCAGTGTTAATTTCAAGAACCAACTTATCTCCCAATTTAAATATTCCTTTTTTAACTATAGATTGGTGTAAATAAAAATTATCTTTAGTTTTTTGAACATTAAAAATTTCAATAATCCCTGATTCCTTTTTGCCAATACCTTTATCGCTAATTTGTCCCCCACTCTCAGCATAAAATGGAGTTTTATCAAAAATGAAACTTACCTTGTCGCCTTCTTTGACTTGAGTAACTAACTCATTATCTTTGACAATTCCAACAATTAAAGAATCAGTCGCATTTTCATTATAGCCTACAAATCCATCAGTAATTTTTTTTCCAATATCATTGAGGTTTAGTGAATCACTGATAATGGCTTTAAATTTAGATGCTACTTTTGAAGATTTCTTTTGCTCTAACATTTCCTCTTCATAACCTTGTATATCCATCGTATAATCTGTGCTTTTTAAAATATCTTCGATCAAATCTACTGGGAAACCGAAAGTATCATAAAGTTTAAAAATATCTTTCCCACTCAATACCTTTGTTGCTTTAGATAATTCGAGAGACGAATTCAGTTGATCTAATCCTCTATCTATTGTTTGTAGAAACTTTTCTTCTTCATTTTTAATTATTGACATAATATTTTCTTTATTTTTTTCGAGCTCGACATAAAATGGCTTCATAAAATCAATAACTTGATTTGATAACTCAAAAATAAATGGCTCATCTATTCCAAGTAGTCTGCAATGTCTAATAGCTCTCCTTAATATTCTTCTTAATACATATCCTCTACCTTCACTAGAAGGCATAACACCATCAGATATCAGAAATGTGGCAGCTCTTGTATGATCAGCTAAAACTCTATAAGAAATGTCCACAGCTGAATCAGTATTATATGGAACTCCTTTTTTACTTGCAGAATATTCAATCAAATACTTAAAAAGATCAGTGTCATAGTTACTACTTACTCCCTGCAATATAGAGGCTAACCTTTCTAGTCCCATTCCCGTATCTATACTTGGCTTTGGAAGAGGAGTCATTTTTCCTTTTTCATCTCTATTAAATTGCATAAAAACTAAATTCCAAATTTCTAAATATCTTTCTCCATCTGTAATATCAATATTTTTTTCAGGTTCATCCCCCATATCATAGATAATTTCTGAGCACGGGCCGCAAGGTCCTGTATCCCCCATTGACCAAAAATTATCTTCCTCACCTAATCTAAAAATTCTTTCCTTATCTATATATTTTGTCCATATCCTCTCAGCCTCATCGTCTTCATTAAAAACGGTAACAAAAAGTTTTTCTTTATTAAGCTTGAGTTCTATCGTTAGAAACTCCCAAGCAAATTGTATTGCATCTTCTTTAAAATAATCTCCAAAAGAAAAATTCCCTAACATTTCAAAAAAAGTATGGTGTCTTCGAGTTTGACCAACATTCTCTAAGTCATTATGCTTACCCCCAGCTCTTAAACTCTTTTGACATGAACAAGCAGTACTATAATCTCTAGTTTCTTCACCTAAAAATATATCTTTAAACTGTACCATCCCTGCATTAGTAAATAATAAAGTTGGATCCTCAGTTGGTATTAGACTCGAGCTCTCAATAATACTATGATTATGAGATTTAAAATAATTTAAAAATTTTTTTCGTATATCAGCTGAAAGCATGGAAATTATTATAATCGTATTTAGCTATACTTAAAATTAGAAAAATAGTTTTTTATGAAACATTTATATAGACTTTAGATTTTCCTTTTTTAACAAACTCAACTAAACCATCTTTTAATGCATAAATTGTATGATCTCTTCCAAGACCAACATTTTTTCCAGGGTAGAATTTGGTTCCTCTTTGCCTTACTATAATGCCACCACAATTTACTTTTTGCCCGCCAAAAAGTTTTACACCAAGACGTTTTCCAATACTATCTCTTCCGTTCTTAGTACTTCCGCCACCTTTTTTTGTTGACATTATATGCTCCCTAAACCTATTTAGAAATCGAAGTAATTTCTAATGTTTGATATTTTTGTCTATGTCCATTTAAAGTTTTTGAATCTTGTCTTCTTCTGAATTTAAAAACTTTTATCTTTTTTCCTTTAGTATTAGCAATTACTTTCGCCTTTACTTTAACCGACCTTAAAGCTTTAGGATCAGAAATAACAGAGTCGTTATCGGATAACAACAATACTTCACCAAGTTCAACTTCTGAACCAATTTCATTGCCAGTAAGTTCTGCTTGAATTCTGTCACCTTCCTGGACAAAGAATTGTTTTCCACCTGTCTTTACAACGACTTCCATTAAAATCCTCCAAAGGTATATATTTTTACAAATAATTAACCTTTGTCAACAGTTATTACTCTTCTAATTCAACATTCCAGTAAGAAGCTTCAATAAAACTTAAAAAAGGTCGCCATTCTTTGTAGGTGGTTGTTTTAATATAGAGATTAGACAGCAACTCCCATGAAGGCTTTACTGGTTTGACTTTAAGCTTCATATTTGAAGCGGCAAGTGTTTTACAGCCTTTTTTTCTATTACATTTTGAACATGCACATACAACATTTTCCCATTCAGTTTTCCCGCCTAATGCTCGTGGAACAATATGATCAATAGTTAATTCAGACTTTGGAAGAGATTGGCCACAATATTGACATTGAGATTTATCTCTTTTAAAAATATTATATCTATTAAACCTAACTTCTTTACTGGGCACTTTATCGTACCTAATAACCATGATAACTCTTGGAATTTTAATAACCGTTGAAACAGTTTTGATGCAATCATCTTCATTAGTTGCAGAGATTTCACTCCAAGAATTGAAATCAAAAGTTTCATAATCTAAATTTACTGCTTTAGCTGAACCGCCATAGAGCATAAGAAATGCTCGTTTTACACTAGTAGTGTCAATTGGAAAGAAAAAACGGTTTAAAACTAAGACATGACTGTCTATCATATACTAATAACTTACCAGAAAATAGGGATTATTGAATAAAGGCTATGTTAATAAAATCAATTAAAAAAAATTATACAACATACCTTGTTTTAGCGGCAGCAGTAATATGCTATGTAATTCCTTTTTTAAATTTTGATCTTTTTTTTACTAATTGGATTTTTTTTGCATTAATTCTTTGGATAATAAATTCAAAAAATATAAATATTTTAAAAATGGGGTTAATTTTTGGAACATCTACTATTCTGATAGCGGAATACTGGATAACAGGGACTATAAAAAATCTTTCTGGTGTAAACACCTCGGTTTCACTTTCTATTCATATCTTATATGCAATTTATGAATCATTGTTTTTTGTGGCAATTTTCTTATTCACAAAAAAAATACTCTCATTAAAAAAAGGTTCCACAATAATCAAATATTTAACTATAATCCTATGTTATATAATCGCAGAAGAGTATTATCCAAGGATATTCCCGTATAATTTAGGAAACACCCAAATACTTTTTAACTCATTATCACAATATATATCAATTTTAGGTCTGAATTTTTTAAGCTTTGTAGTTTTACTCATAAATTTTATTTTCTTTGAAATGTTTATAAATAAAAAAATTTCAAAAATAACTCTAGTTGGAATATCAGTTATGGTCTTAATCCTCATATCCAGCGATCCCACATATAGCTCAACACGAAGAGAAGGTTTAAAAGTATTCATAATTCAACCAAATAATATAAAAAGAAATTTAAACACAATACCAAATAATAAAAATTTTGATTTAACTATTTGGCCTGAAAATAGTTATAAATTAATTGACCTTGATAATAAAGAATTTTCTAATCTTTTCAAGCAGGATTTCAGCAATAACTATGTTTTTCATACTAAGTACTTACTGTTTGGAGCCATAACAAAAAAAAATAATAATTTTTTCAATTCCTCAATTTTAATAGATCAAAATAAAAAAATAATTAATATTAAAAATAAAAAAAACTTACTTATATTTGGCGAATTTTACCCTTTTAAAGAGCACCTTTCCAAGCTTATACCAATTTTTAATAATTTTATTGATCTTAGTAAAGGAAAAAATGTCATCCAAGAAATTGGAGATATTGAAAGTCTTGTTCTAATTTGTTATGAAGATTTATTTCGTAAGGATGTTCATAAAATTTTTAAAGGAAAGAATCCGTCTATTCTCATAAATATTACTAATGACATATGGTATGGAGAAACAATTGCTAGCTACCAACATTTAATGATATCAATGGCTTTAGCAATTGAAACTCAAAGATATTTAATTAGATCAACTAACAATGGAGTCACAGCTATAGTTTCAAATAAGGGGGAAATTATTAATATGGTTCGGCCTTTTAAGTTTGGTACCATAGAATACGAAATTCCTATAATAACTAAAAAGAGTAAATATGTTGAATATAAAATATTTATTCATCTTATTGGAATATTATCATTTATAATATTTTTAATTATTCTTCTTAAGAAAAATCGCAAGATACTTTAAAAGAGCATTGTTCTCTTTTTCAGTCCCTATGGTAACCCTAAAATTGTTAATTAATTTTTTATCTGAAAAAATTTTTATATTAATATTTTTGGTTTTTAAAAAATTATATAATTTTTTAGTTTTAAAATACTCTATAAATAAAAAATTTGAATCTGAATGTGTAACTTTAAGTTCTTTATGTTTTTTTAGCCTCTCGGTTAATTTTATTCTTTCATGAATAACATTCTGTATTTGATTTTTATATTTTTTTATATTGAGGAAATAATCTTGAGCAATTAATTGAGATAATGTTGAAACATTGTAGGGCAATCTAATCTTATTGACTGTATTTACTACCTCTTTGTTAGCAATTAAAAACCCTAGCCTCAATGATGCAAAACCTATTTTCGACATAGTTTTCATAATTACTAAATTTTTATATTTTTTTAAGCTTTTTATAAAACTAAAATTTGCATATTCAGAATATGCCTCATCAATAACTACTAATCCCTTTGCTTTAGTAAGTATCTGAAAAATTTTTTCTTTAACAAATGAATTTGATGTAGGATTATTAGGAGATGCTATAAATATTAGATCCGGATCTGCTTGATCTAATACTGCTAATGTTTTTAGTAAATCAATGTCATAATTTTGTGTTAAAGGAACCTCTAAACACTTCATTCCTAATGATTTAGTTAAAATTTTATACATTGAAAATGAGGGCTGGAAGGTTAATACTGATTCACTTTTCCCAGTCAATGATAAAAGCAAATTTAAGATGAGTTCATCTGAACCATTAAATAGGGAAATCTGATTTTTATTTACTTTATAATGTTTTGCTATTAAATCTCTCAAATCAATTTGTTTTGCATCAGGATATCTATTAACAGAATTAAATTTTAAATATTTTTTTGCTTTTGAATTCTTCAGACTTCTAATCTCATCTATTGTAAAATCAAATGGAGCCTCATTTGCATTTAATCTTATTTTAAAACCAACATCGTCAGGACTATAGGCAACCAATTTTTTTAAAGCCTTTTTTACTCTTAAACTCATTTCTTTTTCCTTAATCTTAAACTTATAGAATTTTTGTGAGCAAAAAGGGATTCAGACTCTGCTATAACTTCTACATTTTCACCTAATGATCTTAAACCTTTATCAGAAATCTTTGTTACACTGGAATATTTAATAAAATCCAAGGAGCTTAGTGGGGAAGAGAATGATGCACTTCCTCCTGTTGGTAATACATGACTTGGTCCTGCTATATAATCACCAAATGCCTCCGCTGAATTTTTTCCAAGAAAAATGGATCCGGCATTACATATTTTATTTAATAATCTCTCGGGTGAATTTACAAGTAGTTCTAAATGTTCTGGGGCAAAACTGTTACTGAAATCTATACAGCTCTCAAGGGAATTCATAAGAAAAATTTTTCCATTATTTCTTAAGGATTTACTTATTATATTTTTTCTAGGAGATTCCTTAGTTAATTTTTTCACATCAGCTAAAACTTTCTGTGCTAATATTTTAGATGTAGTTACTAAAATTGATGATGCATTAACATCGTGTTCAGCCTGTGCTAATAAATCTGCAGCAATTATTTCAGAACTAGCACTCTTGTCCCCTATTATAAGAACTTCACTTGGGCCTGCCACCATATCGATCCCAACATCACCAAAAACCTGTTTTTTTGCATTAGCAACAAAAATATTTCCTGGGCCAACGATTTTATTGACTTTCTCAATTGTCTTGGTTCCATAGGCTAAAGCAGCTATTGCTTGGGCCCCACCTACCTGATATATATTTTCGATCTTCAAACAATCTGCGACAAATAAAACGGCCTTGTTAACACCATCTTGTGAGGGTGGTGTAACAATTGATATTTTTTTAACACCTGCAACTTTTGCTAAAACTGCTGTCATAATCAAGCTTGATGGGTAAGAAGCAGTTCCACCTGGAACATATATACCTACACTGTCCAAAGGACTAACTGACCATCCCAATTTATTTCCTAAATTATCTTTATATAAAAAAGATTTAGGTAATTTTTTTTTCTGATAAGAAGAAACACGTTGGATAGCTTTTTTAATCGACTTTTTCAAATCAGAATTCAGTTTAGTTGAAGAATCTGAAATTAATGACCTTTTAACTTTTAAATTTTGAAGATTTAAATTAAAATTATCATATTGCTTTGTTAGCTTAAATATTGCTTTATCACCTAATTTTTTAACATCATCAATAATCGAAGCAACAGTCTTATTTACATTTTTGTATGAGATTTCTTGAGACTTACGAATCTGTCTAATTGTACTATTAATTGCATTACGCTTTAATGAAAAGATTTTCATATTTCAATTATACAACAAATATGAAAATTGAGCTCAACAAATTATCTCGCTGAAATGTCAATAATTAGTGTTGTGTGAAGAATCAACATATAAAAAATAGAAAATATAAAAGCCATCTTATATTTCTTCTTTGATTTAAAAGCTTTATAAACACTGAATAAAAAAGCAAGTCCAATAATCAATGCTGTAATTGCATAAAGTTTACTAGCAATACCAATTACCCAAAAATATAAAGAAAATGGTATTAAGGATAAGCTGTATATCATAATAAGATAATCTGTATATGTTTTCCCATACACAATTGGCATTACTGGGAACCCAGCATTTTTATAATCTTCTGCTAAAAATTGTGCCAATAACCAAAAATGTGGTGGTTGCCATAGCATCATAAAAGTAAACATTACAACCCCGTTAATAAAAGAAATTGATAAATCAGGATTGATTGCTGCAAAGCCAATCAAAACAGGTAAGGCTCCAGGAATACCGCCTAAAACAGTACCAAATGGAGATGATTTCTTTAAAAATAAAGTGTAATAAATTGTATAACTTAGTATTGCAGTAAGAGTAAAATAAAAATTAACTATATTTATTTTAAAAAAAGAAATTCCTAATGAAAAAGTTATTAAAAAGGATGCAATTATTGTAAGATTAATAGGTCCAATTAGATTTAATGACTCAACTCTTGAGGATAGTCTTTTCATTAATTTATCACTATCTTTTTCTATTAAATTATTGACCATTGCAGCACCTGCAGCGGATAGGATTAATGATAGCAATGTATAAAAAATTATATTAATCTCAGGAAAGGATCCTTTAGCAAGAACCATTCCAGTAAGTCCTGTGAGGCCCACACTTAAAATTATGTTAGGCTTTGATAATGAAATTAATGCAGATAAATAATTCATTTGTTTGTTGAGATATTTTCATCAAAAATTGCATCTAATGCAATCATTAAAATTAATAAAGCCACAAATAAATGTATAGCTGTCATAGAAAAAGCTAATTTTGATACTACAACATAAACTCCAATTGCTATTTGGAAAATGACTAATATAAATAATTTTTTAAATCGTTTAAATTGATTCGTATTCTTTTTAATGTAAGTAGATAAAAGAAAAATTAAGGTTACTACAAAAATTAAATAACCTGTCATTCTATGAGTCAAATGATATAAAACAGTATCACTTAAATAAGGAGGAATCCAGTAGCCAAGACAGGTTGGGAAGTCTGGGCATGCAAGCCCAGCATTCGAATGTCTTACATATGCACCCATTACCAACTGAAAATAAATTAATAATAAAAAAAATAAATACTTGCTGGAATTTGCAGAAAAAAATAAAACCTTGGAGAGAGATTGACTGTTCTCATACTTGCACATAGTATAAATAAAGAGGAAAATAATGATAGCATTGCCAAAATGAAAAGTAGTCAGATTGGTTTCGAGTTCGTAAATAACAACAAGGCCACCTAATATTATTTGAATAGACAATAACAAAGCAGCAATTATTGGGATTAGCTTATGTTTTCCAGAATATGTCTTTAATCTTTTTTTTGCTAAAAGAAAGAAAAAAATTGAAACAATAAGACCAAGCACCCTGTGTCCATGTTCCATAAATATAGGAAAATTAATTTGTGGAAAAAATTGACCAAAACATAATGGCCAATCAGGGCAAGCTAATCCTGCTCCAAGTCCACTAACCATATTTCCCCATATTAGAAGTAATATCAAAGAATATAAAGTTAACTTTTCTAATTTATTCATTCAAATTAGTTAATGACTCGCGTAAATATATCAGTCGCAGAAAATGCTATTAATAAAAATAAAAGAAAAATTGGATACGTTGCAAAGATCCATGTCATTCCATCTTCATATTTTAAATGCATAAAATGAAGAGCAACCACTCCTGCTTTAATTGAAGCAATCAACATTGCAATTGGAATATTTAAAGACCCAAAATCAAACTGGGCAACTCCAACTGTTACTACAGTTAAAAACATTAATAACAGCCATATATTGAAATATTGTTTATATGTATTTGAATTAACCATAATTACTCCTTATGCGAGATATAAAAGTGGGAACAAATATATCCATATTAAATCTACAAGATGCCAATAAAGACCGCCTATCTCAATTGCTGTAAAATTCCCCTTATGATATCTTCCTTCATTGACTTTTTTCAATAATACTCCTAAAACAGCCATACCAATAAAGACATGTAACATATGTACTCCGGTTGCTGCATAATATATCGAATAAAAAATATCCGTACCTGGTGTTATACCATTTGAAATTTTATATGAATATTCGAAGTATTTATTTACTGCAAAAATTGCAGCACAAATAATAGTTATCCATAACATCCATTTAACTAATCTAATTTTATTTTCTTGAATTGCACTAACAGCAATAGCCACAGTGTAGCTACTAAAAATAAGAATAACAGTATTAACAGTACCCAAAACAACATCTAAACTTTCGGAGCCTGCTAAAAACATTTCAGGATATTTGGCCCTAAAAATAGCATAAGCGGCAAAAAGGCCACCAAAAAGTAATAATTCAGTAGCTAAGAAAAGCCACATGCCCAATTTTGCTGCAGAATGTTCAGTCTCCGGATCAAAATGACTTTCCTCTTCAATAATTGGTGGCAACATTTCAGAAGGAAGTGCTAGAGATTTGATGAATTTCATAAATGCCATATTAGGCCTCCTGCTCCAATTTCGTCCCATAATCATATGTCGAAGCTGTTAAGGTAGGTATTTTTTCAAAATTTAAAGTTGGTGGTGGAGAAGGCATACTCCATTCTAATGATGCTGATTTGTATGGATTAGCTTCCGCTTTATCAGAAATAGGTTTTAGTAAAGCATAAAGCATAATTATAAATCCAATGCCCAAAATCCATGTTCCATATGTAGATATCTGATGCAGTGTAGTGAACTCGGGTGAATAGTTAAAATATCTCCTTGGCATTCCAAGTGTGCCTAAAATAAATTGAGGGAAGAATACAACATTGAATCCAATAAAGATTAGTACGAATGCAATCTTAGCTTTGAACTCATCAAACATTTTCCCCCACATTTTAGGATACCAAAAGTGAATGGCAGAAAATAGCCCAAAAACAGTCCCGCCAATCATGACATAATGCATATGAGCAACTACAAAGTATGTATCATGAAGATGAACATCAGCAGCCAGAGCTCCTAAAAATAGACCAGTTAGTCCTCCGATAGTAAATAAGAAAATAAAAGCTAAAGAATAAAGCATAGCTGCACTTAATTCTATTGAACCTTTGTACATAGTCCACAGCCAATTAAATACTTTAATAGCCGTTGGTACTGCCACAGCAAAAGTTATTACAGAAAAAATAATATTAATTAATTTTGATTGTCCACTAACAAACATATGATGGCCCCAAACTAGGAAGCTTATTAAGGCTATAGCTAAACTTGAATATGCGATAGCTTTGTAACCAAATATTGGCTTTCTTGAAAATACTGGAATAACCTCTGAAATTATTCCCATTGCAGGAAGAATCATTATATATACTGCTGGGTGAGAATAGAACCAGAAGAAATGTTGGAATAAAACAGGGTCGCCTCCTTTGGCAGGATCAAAAAACCCTAAGCCAAAATATCTTTCACCAATTAACAATAATAATGTTATTCCAACGACAGGTGTTGCAAGAACTTGTAATAGAGATGTTGCATATGCTGCCCAACAAAATAGTGGCAACCTATCCCAAGTTAAACCAGGTGCTCGTAATTTATGAATTGAGACAATAAAATTAATACCAGTAAGAATTGAAGAGAAACCTAAAACAAAAACACCAAATGTTACTAAGATAACATTTGCCCCAGTATCAATAGAATAAGGTGTATAAAATGTCCATCCAGTATCAGCGGGTGCAGCTAAAGCAATCAAAAAAATTATTGCACCAGCACAATAAATCCAGAAACTATATAAGTTTAATTTGGGGAAAATAACATCTCTTGCACCTATCATCAAAGGTATCAAAAAATTACCAAAACTGGCAGCAACACCGGGAACAATAAAAAGAAAAACCATGACAGCACCATGCAATGTAAACAAAACATTATATGTTTGTGCATCAACTATTGTTTGTCCCGGAGTTAAATGTTCAAACCTAATTAAAAAAGATGCAATGGCAGCTAAAACAAAGAAGATACCAATTGCCCACAAATACATTACACCCAATCTCTTATGATCATGTGTAAAAAACCAAGATTTAAATCCTTTCCCGTCTTCTAAATAACTTTTATCAAAGCTGTGACTTTGAGACATAACTTACACTCCTTATTTTAAAGTTTTTATATACTCTATTAAAGCGGTAATTTCCGCATCGTCTAATAATCCTTTGTAAGATGGCATTACGGGTCCATACCCTTCAACCATTTTCTCTCCAGGATATAATATTGATTCTTTTAAATAATTTTCATCAGCAGCCGCTGATGTGCCATCTGTGAAAATTCTTTTTGCATTATAAAGACCCTTCCATGAAGGCCCTACTCCTGCAGCACCATCAATGCTATGACAAGCTACACATCCTTTGTCTGAATATAATTGTTTACCAATTTGATCAAGTGGCATATCTGAAGCAATCTTTGAAGTTTTTGCAGATTCACCAGACTCCCATTTTAAATACTCAAGCTCAGGAAGAACATGTACTTTTGCTAGCATATTTGAATGTGATGACCCACAATATTCCGTACAATAAACCTTGAACTCTCCCTCTTTAGTTGCCGTAAAATTAATAAATGTATATCTGTTACCAATTACATCCTGTTTGACTCTAAAAGCTGGAACAAAAAAACTATGTAAAACATCTTCTGATGTCATAACAAGCCTGATAGGTTTATTTGCTGGAACATACAGTTCTCCTAATGTTTTTTTTCCGTTTGGATAATCAAAGGTCCAAATCCATTTCTTTGCAGTAACATTAATTTCATATGCATTCTGCGGGACTGTTGTGTATCTATCATAATAGACATAACCATAAATAAAAATAACAATACACAAAATTGTAGGTATTACGGTCCAAAGAGTTTCCAAAAAACTATCGTGTGTTATTGCAGGTGTCTGGTCATTATCAGATTTTTTCTTATACTTGATAACAAAATAAATAAGTAGAAATCCAATTAGAATACAAGATACTACTGAAATTATAGTTACTAGCCAAAGGACGAAGTCGACCTCTGGAGCAAATGTTGACGCAGATGTAGGTAACCAATTCATTTATTTACTTCCCCCTTGTTTCTTGGTCCACAAAAATATCATTAATATAATTAATGATATTAAAGTTATTGCACCACCCAACTTCATAACATTCAAGGCTTTGAGTGCATATTTTTTACCAACAGGATCAAAATCATAGCAATAAAGTAAAACCTTATCAGACAATGAAACTTTTCCTACGGTCCCTTCTGATGCTTCTAGTAGTGCTAATTTAAAATCTTTAGGGTCAAAAATGACACCTGACAAATACCTAGAAACAATCTTATCTTTTGTGACAAATATTATACCAGCAGGATGGGCAAATTCACCCCCATCTGGCATGAATTTATACCCGACTGAAGATGTTATTAAATCAATACTATTTTTTGGTGCAGAATAGAATTTCCAATATTCGTCTTTTGCTAGTTTTTCATTATATTTCTGCTCATATTTAAGAACTGCTTTTGATGTTTCCTTTTCATCAATACTAATTGTTACCAAATTATAATCTTTTCCAGGCCTAAATCTTTCACTACCAATTACAGCCTCTTCAACACCTTGCAATGTAAAAGAGCACATTTTCGGGCAAGAATAATATGCAAAAACAATAATCGTGGGAATTTCAGGATTTAGCTCATTATCTAGGCTAGTTTCAAATCCAGATAAGTCCAGAATAGGAGATGAAGATAATAATTTTTCACCATACTTTTCATCCCAACCAACTTTAGTTCGAATATCGTTCTCATCCGTAACAGCGAATAAATTTAGAGACAAAAAAAAGAAAATAAAAAAAATATTTGATTTCATAATTAAAAAAAGGGGGCATATAAATTATAAAGTGAAGAGGATTTGTGTCAATCACTAGAAAAAAGTGTAGACTTATAGAATCAAGTATTGGCTTGATTGACAAAAGATTTTTAATTCAATAGGATAAGCTTTTAATTAATTTTAGGGCCCATAGCTCAGTTGGTTAGAGCTCCCGGCTCATAACCGGGCGGTCACTGGTTCGAATCCAGTTGGGCCCAAAAAAATGGGGGTAAAATGAAAAAAAAAATTAATGAGTTTTTAGATCTACAAAAAATAGATCTTCATATTGCTGAATTTGAAAAAACTTTCGAAACTGTTCCAAGCAAGTTAGACGAATTAAGAAATAAAATTGACTTTGAAGAGAGAAAAATAATCAATTTAAAAGAAAAAATTGAATCTCAAAAATTAAAACTAAATGAATTAAATTTAGAAGTTGAATCAGCAAATGAGAAAATAAAAGCACTTGAAGATAAGCTATTTTCAATTAACTCGACTAAAGAATTTGAAGCATTACAAAAAGAAACTGGGGATTTAAAAAGATTAAAAATAGGAATTGAAGATGATCAGATTAAGTTAATGGAAAACCTAGAAAATTCACAAAAAAATTTAGACGAGAATGAAGCAAAATTTAACGAAGAAATTGAACCTCTAAAACAAGAAATTGATGAACTACAAAAAAACTTGGATAAATGTAATCTTGAAAAAGATAAACTCCTAAGTGAAAGGGGTGAGAAAACAAAAGAACTAGATAAAGACCTATTAAAAACCTATGAAAATCTATTAAGGAATAAGCCGCCCGTAATAATACCAATTATTGGCGAATCATGTGGAAGCTGCTTTATAAAGATACCGCCTCAAACACATATAAAAGTTTTACAGGAAGAGGAAACTGTATTTTGTCCTTTTTGTAATAAAATTTTAATATCAGAAACCGAAAATAATGATTAATTCTATCGAAATTTACATTGATGGAGCATGTCAGCCAAATCCAGGTTCAGGTGGAATAGGAATTTATGTAAAAGGATATGGCATAGAAGAGAGTTTCTCTATACCACTTAACGGAACAGTAACGAATAATATTGCTGAATATCAAGCTTTAATATTTGCTTTACAATTGATAAACAGAAAATATCTAAAATCAGAAAAAATAAATATTTTTTCTGATTCAAATTTAGTTTGTATGCATTTTAATGACCAATGGAAATGTAAAGATAAAAAATTAATTCCATTATTACAAACAGCTAAAGATATTTCTCTAGAATTTAGAAAAAAAATTATTCTCAGCTATATTCCTAGAGAAGAAAATTCTATTGCAGATTCACTTGCAAAAGATGGAATTAAAAAATAGAATTAATTATAGAGTGGATTGAGTGATCGCTTGCATTGCAAGAGGAAAGTCCGAACTCCAAAGGGAAAGATACTGGATAACATCCAGGTGTCGTGAGGCAACGGAAAGTGCCACAGAAAATAACCGCCTTTAATAAACATATGATATTAAAGGTAAGGGTGAAAAGGTGGTGTAAGAGACCACCGTTTTTTTTGGTGACAAGAAAAGGCTAGGCAAACCCTATCTGGAGCAAGACCAAGTAAAGAAGCTGTTATCCCTTACATAGGCTTCTGGGTGGGTCGCTTGAAGCTGCAAGTAATTGCATGCTCAGATAAATGATCACATAAAACAGAATTCGGCTTACTAATCCACTCTACTTATAAAAATTCAACTTTGTAGAAATTTCTTTTACCAATTTTAATTTTATACTCGATATTCTTCTCTGGAACAAATTGCAAAGTTATCTCTTTAATATCATTAATCTGTATAGCATTATCTTTAATCAACCTTTTAATTTCTGAACGAGAAAAACTCCTCTCAGTAAATTCTTCAATTAATTCCAAAAAAGTTTTATTTTCAGATTCAATCTTCACAAGAGGTATATCATTAGGAAAACTTTTTTTTGAAAATTTTTCCTCAAAATCTTTTTTTGCATAAAAGGCTAATTCTTCAGTATGATATTCTGTAATTAACTTAATTGCTAAAAATTTCTTTTTTTCTAATGGGTTATCATATCCTTTAAATTCATTTATAGAATCTGTATAGAGAATTTTGATATATCTTTCCATTAATTCATCAGATATGGACATGATTTTACCAAAAATCTCTTTTGGCTCTTCATTAATTCCAATATAATTTTGATAACTTTTTGACATTTTCAGCTTACCATCCAAACCTTCTAAAATAGGAAGAAATAAAGCTACTTGCTGATTTTTTTCAAAAGCCTTTTGTATTTGTCTGCCTAATAAGATATTAAATCTTTGATCTGTTCCTCCAAGTTCTATATCAGAATCTAAAACCACTGAATCATAAGCCTGAAGTAAAGGATAAATAAATTCAGTTAATGTAATAGAATCTCCTGATTGATATCTTTTTTTAAAATCATCTCTTTCTAATAGTCGGGCAACATTTTCCATAGATGATAAATTAATCAATTTGACTAAATCAAAATCATCAAACCAGCTTGAATTATAAAAAATTTGTACATTATCTTTGCTTAAAATTTTAAACAATTGATTTTCATAAGTTTTAGAATTTTCTTGAATAATTTTATTATTTAATGGTGGTCGAGTCTTATCTCTGCCTGTTGGGTCACCGATCTTAGCTGTAAAATCACCTATTAAAAAACATATATTATGTCCCAAATCTTGGAACACTTTTAATTTTTTAATTAATAATGTGTGACCAAGATGTAAATCTGCAGATGTAGGATCAAATCCGGCCTTAATATTAAGTGGGGTTTTGGATTCAAATGATGATTTTAATTTATTTAATAATTCATTCTCAGGAATAACTTCTTCAACATTATTCTTAATTATTTTTAATTGTTGTTCTGGGTCTAAGAAATTCATTCCACTATTCTACTTTAATTTGTTTAAATTTTCTTAGAAATTCTTAAAACCATTTGTAATAGGAAATCTTCTATCTTTTCCAAATGAAATATCAGTAACTTTAACTCCCGGTGGCCCCTGTCTTCTTTTGAATTCATTTCTTTGGATTGAATTCATAATTTTTCTAACAAATGCCTTTGAGAGACCTAAGGAACTTGATATTTCATCAACAGTGCCAAATTTTTCAACATACAAATTTAATACTTCATCTAAGATTTTATATGATGGTAGGGTATCAGAATCTTTTTGATCATGCTTCAATTCGGCAGAAGGTTCTCTAGTAATTATTTTATTTGGTATCTTATTTTTTGGATTTAACCTATTGTAAGAAATACATAATTTATAAACCATGGACTTAGTTATATCTTTCAATGGAGCAAAACCACCTGCTAAATCTCCATATATTGTTGAATAACCCATACTCATTTCACTTTTATTTCCCGTGCTAAGCAACATATAATTCATTTTATTTGAAATTGCCATCAAAATATTTGAGCGAATTCTAGATTGTAAATTCTCTTCTGTTATATCCCAAGTTGTATTTGGAAAAATACTCTCATACAATAAGTTTAAATTTAAATCAAAAAGCTCTTGAATTGGTAGGATTTTCAACTTAATTCCCAAATTTGTACAAAGTTTATGAGCTAATGTATTACTAATCTTTGTATTATATTTGCTAGGCATAGCAATGCCTAATACATTTGATTTACCTAAAGCCTTAACAGAAATTGCTGCTACTAGAGCAGAGTCTACTCCCCCAGATATACCAATAACAACTTTTGAAAATCCATTCTTTGAAACATAATCTTTCAAGCCCAAAACTAAAGCATCAAACACTTTAGTATTATTTGTATTTGTTTTAACACTCTTTATTTTTCTAAAAGGGAAGTTGCTAACTAATAAATCTTCATGAAATGATTTTGCACAGCCTACTACTTTTCCATTGGAATCTAAGAACATACTATTGCCGTCGAAAACTAGCTCGTCTTGGCCTCCAATTAGATTGCAATATCCGACTGGTATTTTGCTTTTTGATATAAAATTCTTGATAGTAGATATTCTCTGTTTTTGTTTATTGACTGTAAAGGGAGAAGCAGAAAGATTTAAGAGCAAGTCTGGAATATCTTTGTTCAGATATTTTGATTCATTAATCCATATATCTTCACATATTGATAATCCTATTTTATGACCTTTTATCTTAAAATTAAAGATTTCATTGCCACTTGAAAAATATCTTTTTTCATCAAAAACGCCATAATTAGGTAGCTCGTTTTTATTATAAGTTCCTATCTTTTTTTTGTTTCTTAATACAGAAGCAGAATTTAAAATCTTATCTTTTTTAATTGATGGATGTCCCACAATACATGTAATGCCAACTGTATGTTTGAGAATATCATTCAGTGCTTTTTTAATCTGCTTATGAAAAGCATTGCTTAGCAATAAATCCTCTGGTGGATAACCACTTATTGCCATTTCGGGAAAACATAAAAGATCGAGCTTTTTTGTCTTAGCTTTTTCAATTACTTCGATTATTTTAGATGAATTATATTTTAGATCTCCAACCTTAAAGTTAGATTGAACTAATGCAATTTTTAAAATTGAGCTCATAATATTAAATTATATAGAAATAATCTATAATGTTTTAATGCTTTTTAAAAAAATATTTCATTTTTTCTTATTACTTTTTATTTTCTGCTCTTTTAGCTTAGTAAGCTTAGCTGATTCAAAAAATCAAATCATTTCAAAATCCACCTCATACATATTAAAAAATAGTTATTTTTTTGAAAAAGATGACCATTTGGAAATTTTTAATGCTGGAATTGATTCTATCAATAACTTTTCTGAAGACATACTTGTTAAATACAAAAAAAATAATATTGGTGGATTATTTAAAGCAAAAATATATTCAAATGGTAAAGAGCTTGATGTTGTACTTAAAAATCCACGCAACTTAAGATATGCGGCAATAAACCTTAATAAAATAGTCTCAATTGTTGAGTCTGAACTTCAATTAAAAGAAGATATCGATCTCCTACGATATATTGTTGCAAATTCAATGTTACAGGCAGTTGATGAATATTCTGGGGTTATTGAACCAGAAGAGATGGATCAATTTATGGTTGAAACAAAAGGTAGCTTTGGAGGCTTAGGTATAGTGATTGGCATAAAAAACAATCAACTTACGGTAATATCTCCGATTGATAATACTCCAGCATATTCGGCAGGGGTTAAAGCTAATGATGTTATAAAAAGAATTGACTCGCTAGATGCCGAGGGGCTTTCCTTACACCAAGCTATAAAACTTTTACGTGGTGAAAAAGGCACACCTATATCAATTTCAATTCAAAGGGGAAATGAAGAAACATTAAGAAAATTCGAAATCATCAGAGACATTATAAAAATTGAGAGTATTGAATCAAAAAAATTAAGTACAAAAACTGGATACATAAAGATCAACTCTTTTCAGCTTAACAGCTATACAGAATTTGTAGAGCATCTAAATAAGTTACGTGAAAATGGTATCAATGGACTGGTATTAGATCTTAGAGGAAATCCGGGTGGACTCTTAGATCAATCCATAAAGATATCAAATATATTTCTTGAAAATAAATTAATAGTTTCCACAAGAGGTAAAGATTCTAGAATGGATATAGATTTTTTCAGTGAAAATATTTTTGGAGCTAAATACAATGGTCCACTCATAGTTCTAATAGATAATGGCAGTGCTAGTGCATCTGAAATAGTTGCTGGTGCACTTAAAAATAATAACAGAGCAATCGTCATAGGAGAAAATAGTTTTGGTAAAGGAACCGTGCAGGAAGTTTACCAGCAGGATGATGGTGCAGCTATAAAATTAACAATAGCAGAATATTTAAATCCCAAAAATTATAAGGTGCATGAAAATGGTGTTAGACCACACATTCAATTTATTAAGGGGAAAGTCGAGAATAAAAAATTAATATTCACAAAAAATCTTGATGAGGAATTAGCATCCAAAAATGAAAGGAATTTTAATATTTTAATATTAGATGAAGAATTAAATGAAGAAGATGATGACAAAGCATTAAAATTAAGCAAAAAAATATTAGAGTCCCCCTTTATAGAAAAAATAAGTTTCATAGATAATGTTGATAATTATCTGATGCTTGTTGAAAGCCAAATTAATAATGAAGCATTAGAGTATACATCTGAACTTTTTAGAGAATTAAAGGATTATAATGACAACGAAAAAAGGATTGATTCAAGTAATAGCTCAGCCAGTCTTAAATCTGATACCCAGATTGATCTTAGCTCAGGTTCAAATCAAGATATATCAATAACAATCCATAATACTTCAGAGATTGATATTGAAAATGCATTTATTCAAACTAAATCTGAAAACAAAGCATTAGATAATAGGTTTATCTATATTGGCAATGTAAAGAAATTATCAGAAAGAAAAGTTTTGCTACCTATTAAAATTCCTAGATGGGCAGAAACCAGTAAAGAATATATAGGAATAAAGCTTGTAAGGTTCAATCTAAATAATAGATTAAATCCTAAATTAGATGAATTCGGACAATCTAAAATATTGGTTAATATTAGAAAAGCAGATTATGATTTTCCCAAATTATTTTATTATGTAGATTTTGACATTAAAAATGGGGCAATTGAAGTCAATTTCAAACTTGAAAAAACAAAAGAAAAATGCGAAAAATGCTACTTAAAAGTCTATTCTAAAAATAAAGCATTAATCATAAAAAAGAGGAACTTTGAATTATTAAAAATAGGCAATGAAAATTGGAGTGGAAAAACACTTATTAAAATTCCTCCAGAAGAAAAATTAAAAACAGTAGATTTTATCATTAGATATCATGATGAAAATACTAATGATTTTTTTGACAAGAAAATAACTCTTAACTTTGATGAAATAAACTCTTTTAAAATGCATAATAAGAAAAAAGCTTATATAATTAAAGATAATCAAAAAATCTTTTCAGAACCAAGCTTCGCTCAAACAATTTTAAGTCAGACAAAGAATGGAAATCTAGTTTTTTCTTCGGGTGAAACTAATAACTTTATTCTTATAAAAGAAGAGGGAGCTAATTATTGGCTGCCAAAAAATTCAATTGAAAAGATTTTTAATGAAGAAGTTCCTAAATTTATTAAAGCAAAAATTATTGAAGGAAGTGATTCACCTCCAAAAATCTCATTAATAAAATCTAATGAAGACAACTTTTCAATACTAGTCGAGGATAAAAGCCGACTAAGAATTATTAACTATTTTATTAATGATAAAAAAGTCGATATAAAACAGACAAACCTTATATCAGATGAGAGTACATTTAAATTTGATTTAGATAGTGGAAGAAATAAAATATCCATATTAGCAATTGATAGTAATGAATTCAAAACTTATAAAAATTTTTATATAACAAAAGATGAAAGCTAAGATATATATTTCTAAAATTTTAAGCTTAATAATTGTTCTCTTCATAATTATATCAACAACATTTTTTTTATTAAGACTTTTGCCTGGTGGCCCTTTTGACTCTGAAAAAAGGCTTCCTCCACAAATTAAAGAAAATATTGAAAAAAAATATAGGCTTGATCAACCATTGTTAAAACAATATTTATATTATGTTAAAGATGCTCTTTCGGGTAATTTTGGCATATCATATTCTTATCCAGATAAAAGTGTAAAGGAAATAATTTCTGATTCCTACTTAATATCTATAAAAATTGGCTCAATGGCACTTATCTTTACTTTAATAATGACCGTCATACTATCATGCTACATGTTTAACAACAACAGTAGGTTGTGTAATTTGGTAAAAAATGTTTTATATCTATTTGTAGGAGTCCCAACCTTTTTAATTGGTGCAATTTTAATCATTCTATTTTCTATAAAGCTAGACCTAATAAATTTTGGCATCATAAACAAACCATCTGATTACTTATTGCCAATTTTAACCTTATCCCTTCCGTCGATTTCATACCTCTCAAATTTATTAACTGAATCAATGGAAGAAACAAAGAAAACTATGTTTGCGCGGATAGCTAGAATAAATAAAATTGGAAAAAAAGAGTACTTATATAAATATATTCTTCTGAATTCTATTGTTCCATTAGTTACAGCAATTGGGCCTATATCAGCATTTATGATAACAGGATCATTTGTTGTTGAAAGTATTTTTGCAATACCTGGAACTGGTAAATTATTTGTTTTTTCAATTATTAACAGAGACTATACTTTAATATGTGGACTAACAATATTTTATAGTATTGTGTTGCTATTAATTAACTCTTTTATCGACTTATGCTATCCGTTAATAGATAAAAGGATAAAAAATGAAAATAAGAATTAATATTGAATATAAAGGATCAAAATATTACGGATGGCAAAAACAAAGTTCAGGTAATACTATACAAAATGAACTAGAAATGGCATTAAAGAAAATTACATCAGAAAAAATTAATGTAATCGGCTCAGGTAGAACAGATTCAGGGGTACATGCTACAAATCAAGTAGCAACATTCAATTTAAATAAAATAATAAATTTAAAAGGATTAATCATTAAATTAAATAAAGAATTACCCTCTGATATCAGAATTAAAAGCTATAAACAAGTGAGCAACAATTTCCATGCACAACACAGTGCAATAAATAAAACTTATATCTATAAAATTAAAAATAAACAAATTGAAACCGTCTTTGAAAAAGGGCTTGTCTTTTATTATAAAAAACCACTTGATTATAAGAAGATGTTAAAAGTTAGCCACTGCTTCATAGGAGAAAAGAACTTTAAAAATTATTGTAAAACTGGTTATTCTGGTGAATCAACTATTAGGTTTGTACAAGATATAAAAATATATAAAAAAGGTAATTATATTAGTATTAAAATTACAGGAACCGGTTTTTTAAGAGGAATGGTACGATTATTAGTTGGTGCAATGTTAAGCTATTCAAATGGTAAAATCAGCTTAAAAGATGTCAAAGATTCTTTGGGTTCTTCGCTTAAAAAACTACCTATTAATTACTCTGTACCAGCGCATGGGTTATTTTTAACCAAGGTAAAATATTAAAATGAAAACTTTCACAATTGATGAAAAAAATAAATTTATTAATAGAATAATAAATCCTACAAAAATTATTGCTGTGGGTTTAAACTATCATGACCATGCTCAGGAAATGAAAAAGAAGCCACCAAAAGAACCTATGATTTTTCTGAAATCTCCATCGTCTTTAACTGGACCGTATAATGAGATTTTCCTTCCAAACCATATGAGCTCTAAAATTGATTATGAAGGTGAACTTGGAATTATTATTTCTAAGGAGGCTAAATGGGTTAGTGTTGAAAAATCTCATAAATTTATATTAGGAGCAATTTGTATAAATGATGTAACCGCTCGTGATCTTCAAGCAATTGATATTCAATTTGGTAGAGGTAAAAATTTTGATACTTTTTGCCCGGTAGGAACCACAATTTCTGATGAAATTGATTATCAAAATGTCAAAATTCAAACCCTAGTTAATGGAGAAATAAAGCAAGATTCAAATACAAATCTAATGGTTCACAAAATTGATTTTTTAATTAGCTTTATAAGTAAGATTATGACATTAAATAAAGGTGACATCATTCTGACCGGAACACCAGGGGGTGTTGGACAAATTCTGGAAAACGACCTAGTAAGTGTTAAGATTGATGGGTTAGGTCAAACTAAAAATAAGGTTGTCAATTCATTTTAAGAGGAGATCTGTTATGAGTAAAATTCTTATATTGCCAGGTGATGGTATAGGTGAAGAAGTTACAAAACAGTGTTTAAAAATTTTGGATTATTTAAATGCTGAAACGAATTATAAGTTTGAGTATAAAGAAGGATTATTTGGAGGGGCATCCATAGATCATTGTGGAAAGCCATTGAGCAATGAAGTATTAGATTTAGCAATGGAATCTGATGCTGTTCTACTAGGTGCTGTTGGGGGGCCTAAATGGGAATCGCTTGATCATAATCTTAAACCAGAAAAAGGACTTTTAACCCTAAGAAAAGAATTGGGGACATTTGCCAACCTTAGACCAGGAAAAGTTTTTCCTGCATTAGCTAATGCCTCATCACTTAAGAGCCAAGTACTTAAGGGTACTGATATTTTTGTAGTAAGAGAATTAACTGGAGGAATCTATTTTGGAGAACCTAGATATTCAAAAATTATTGACAAAAAGCGGGTGGCATCAAACCCTCTGATTTATAATGAAGACGAAATAGCTAGGGTAGCTCATGAAGCATTTAAAATCTCATTAAAAAGAAACAAGAAGGTCACATCGCTTGATAAAGCTAATGTGTTAGAAGTAATGCAGCTTTGGAGAGATGTAGTAACTGAGGTCCATGAAAAATATTATAAAGATGAGGTTGAATTAGAACATCTTTATATCGACAATGCAGCTATGCAGGTTATCAAAAGACCCTCTACTTTTGATGTTATTCTTGCAAGTAACTTATTTGGTGACATAATTAGCGACGAAGTTGCAGAGTTAACTGGCTCATTAGGTATGTTACCATCAGCTTCTACTGGAAATACGAAGGGGATATATGAGCCTGTTCATGGAAGTGCACCTGATATAGCTGGAAAAAACATAGCAAATCCAATTGCAGCAATATTATCCCTTGGCATGATGTTTAAATATAGTTTTAATGAAGATAAAATTTCAGATTTAATTGATCATTCAATATCAGAAGTTCTCAATGCTGGCCATAGAACTAAGGATATTGCAAACCAAAGTGATACCACATTGTCATGCGACGAGATGGGAGACCTAATATTAGGAGAAATAAAAAAATCACAATCTAATTTTATTTAAATTAGTTAATTTCTTTATAGCTAAAGATGATATTTAAATTGCCAAAAGAAAATGGTGTACATTATTTTTCGGGACTTAACCAAGTAGCTGAAGGCTTATTATTTTTGGATATATTTCAAAAAAATAATAGGATTATTTATTTTACTAATGATGCGAAAAGCACAAAAAAAACTATAGACTTTGTAGATAAGAACCAAAAATTAGATATTTATTATTTAGATGAAACCACATTAAACGATCCATTAGATCTTACATATCATAATATTCAGTCAAAAAATACAACAAAATTTAAATCAATCATTATTATTGATGAAAAAAATTTCAACAAAGAAATCAATTTAGATTTAAAAGATAGTAATTTAGAAATCAATTTAAAAAATAAAAATGTTGGTCTTGATGAACTGGTAATAAAACTTAATGAATTCGGATACAAAAAAAAAGAATTTATAGAAAGCTCAGGACAATTTTCTGTAAGAGGGTCTGTTGTTGATATCTACCTATCTGAAATTAAAAATCCTATAAGAATTCAGTTTTTCAAAGAGAAAGTTAAATCTATTAATAGCTTTGATATATCAACAATGAAAAGTCTTGACAGAGAATATAAAAGTATATCCCTTAGCAGTATTGAAAAAAAGAATACAATAAGAAAAAAAATTAATGAATTAATACCAGATAATTCACATGTTTTCTTTAACTCTGATCTTAAGTGGAATGATAGTAATGCTGAAATCAAAGAAATATCCAAAAAATCATATATTTATTTTTCTAACTCTATAATCAAAAGAGGGGCTAACCTAACGAATTTGAAAATTATATACCCAACCATTGATGAAACCCTTTCACCAATTAGAAAAGCTTTATTAATACTTAAGAACCATAAATCAATTAATAAAATTTGTTTCCTGGTGAATAAAGAAGAAGATATTGAAGTTATTAAAAAAGAATATGACTTACCAATCGCACAAATTGAATTTTTCATATCTTCAAACACTAGATCCTTTTTAATTGATAAAGAGAATGTTTTGTTTATTTCTCACAATTCAATAAACAAGCAACCTACAGATAAATTCCAGGAACTCAATAAATCAGTTTATAAACTTAAAAACTTTTCAGACTTATCCATGAATGACTATATAGTTCACAAGACATTTGGTATTTGCCTCTATAAAGGGTTAATTGAAAAAAGTATAGATGATATAACGATTGAATTCGTTAAATGTGAATTTAGTCAGAAAGACTTACTTTTAATACCCAGCTTTAAAATAGAATTATTACAAAAGTATATTGGATCAAGGTCTGAAATAGAAATTGATTGCTTAAGGAATAAAACCTGGAGTACAAAAGTAAAAAAAGCAAAAAAGGTTGCTGAAAGAGTTGCAAAAGAAATTTTAAGCTTATACGCAAAAAGGAAGGTTGTACGTGGATCATCTTTTGAATTTAATAATAATGAAATTGCACAGTTCGAATCTGGATTTGAATTTGAAGAAACTATAGATCAAATGAAAGCGATAAATGAGGTATATGCTGATATGAAAAAACCCAATCCAATGGATAGGCTTATTTGTGGAGATGTAGGTTTTGGGAAAACTGAGATTGCATTAAGAGCATCTTTTCTAGCTGCAATGAATGCAAAACAGGTAGTAATAATTGCTCCAACAACAATACTAGTAAATCAACACTTATCAACATTTCTAGAGAGATTTAGGAAGTTCCCTCTAAGGATAGAAAGCTTATCAAGAAATACTACTAAAAAAGCATTTGATCAAATGGTTAAAGACTTGGCGGATTCAAAAATTGATATTTTAATTGGAACACACAGGGTTTTAAATGAAAAAATCAATTTCAAAAACCTAGGGTTAATTATTGTTGATGAAGAACATAAATTTGGTGTTAAGCATAAAGAGAAAATAAAACATATTAGAATGGGTGTAGATTATCTTGCTCTATCAGCCACTCCTATTCCCCGAACACTTCAACTTTCACTTAGTGGGATTAAAGATATAAGTACTATAAGCACTCCCCCTGTTGATAGATTTTCAATTGAAACCATAATTTCAAAGTTTAATAAAAATATTGTTAAAAAAGCTATTGATTTTGAATTAAAAAGAGATGGAAGAGTTTTTTTTATTCATAATGAAATAAAAACAATTAACAAAATGCATGAATTACTAATTGAAATTTTTCCTAATACTAAAATGTCAGTTGTTCATGGCCAAATGAAGCCTGAAAAAATTGAAAAAAGCTTGTCAAATTTTATCAATGGCGAAATATCTATTTTAATTACTACAACAATAATAGAATCTGGAATTGATATAAAAGAAGCAAATACAATTATCATTAACAATGCAAACAAGTTTGGTCTTTCAGATCTATATCAAATAAGAGGAAGGGTAGGAAGAGGAAATGTTAAAGGGTATGCATATTTGTTAATACCAGAGAACAAAGATATGTCTATTAATGCAGGTAAAAGATTAACTGCAATTAAGAGACTTTCAAAATTAGGCACAGGTTTCAATTTAGCACTTGAAGATTTAGAAATTAGAGGTGCAGGAAACTTATTTGGAACTGAACAATCTGGGAATATTTATGAGGTAGGGGTAGAGTTTTACCTCCAACTCTTGGAGGACGAAATTAGAAAAATAAATAAAACTCTTCCTGATGAAGTATTAAACATGGAGATAAACTCAAAGGATAAAATAAATATCCCTACTTCATATATATCCTCCGCAGAAAAAAGAATGCATTATTACAAAAGACTGTCTGGAATTGAAACAAAAAATGAAATATTGGAATTAATAGAAGAACTATTGGATTTATTTGGGCAAGTTCCAGATGAAATTTTGACTTTAATAAAACTGGCTGAATTAAAAATAAAACTTAAGGAAATTAAGCTTTCAAACCTCACTATAAACAGAACAAATATGGTCTTTAAACTAACAGAACTTAAAAATATAGATGTATATGTTAAAAATTTTAGTGGAAAAATTAAAGATGCTAATGCTTTTTTTAACAAAATAACAAACTTAACTATGTTTTTAAAAAATAATGGGAATTTATCAAATAATAGGTTTATAATTGATTTTAATAAATGCATATGAAAAAAATATTAAAAATAATTATCATTCTTTTTTCAATAAATTTAGCTGATGCAAAATTGGCTGAGAGTATAGTTGCAGTAGTTAATAATGAAATAATACTTTTATCCGAACTTAATCAACATATAAAAAAAAGCAGCACTGAAGGTCAGGAAAATGATAAGGCTGAGTATCTTACAGAGTTAGTAAATTTAAGAATTATTGAAATTCAAGCAAGGAAAATGGGAATTGAAGTTACTGATGAACAATTAGAATCGATTATAAAAGAAATGATTAATAAAAATGGTAAGGATAATTTTCTCCAAGAATTAGAAAGACAAAAAATTAATAAGTACATATTTAAATACAGATTAAAAAATCAAATTTTACAAGAAAACTTAGCTCAACTTGTGTTAAAAGATAAAATAATAATTAGCGAAGCTGAAATTGAAAAATATTATGAAGAGAATTTTGGAAGAATTAAAAAAGAAAATTTAATAAATTTATATATTTTTGAATTTAAAGATAAATCAGTAGCCCAAAAAAATACTCAAGTTTTTATTGATAATTCAAATGAACTTGTTTTACAGAATGAAATTACTAGACTTGTAAAAAAAGAAGTTTTAAATGAATCCTCAAAACACGTTGGCCTTATCAATCCTAATAAACTATCTCCTGAAATCTCTGATAAATTAATTGAAGCTAAAAAAAACGAGTTAATTGGTCCAATTATTTATAATGGAAAAGACCACTTTTTTATTATAAAAGATATAATTATAGGGGATAATGCTTTCATAGAAGCCCGTGAGGGAATAAAAACTAGTTTATACCAAGAAAAATC
>CEOF01147401.1_pt1 | contig 56495 bp, 55 predicted proteins | sample 361311 | NCBI WGS metagenome assembly CEOF01 (sample SAMEA2619667, study PRJEB7988) | marine metagenome | biome: marine biome (ENVO:00000447); feature: surface water layer (ENVO:00002042); material: "saline water (ENVO:00002010), including plankton (ENVO:xxxxxxxx)" | depth 5 m
AGGAGTAGGAGTAGGAGTAGGAGTAGGAGTAGGAGTAGGAGTAGGAGCAGAGCTAGACGAACTCACTTCCTCGGTTTTTTCTATTGCATATTTTGATTCTGAACAAGAAAATAATACAAAAGAAATCAGTAACGTAGCGCCTAGGTAGACAAACTGATGGAGGCGCCCCATTTAATAACCGCTCTCAGAAATCATTTTTTCAAAGTTCTTCGACATAAAAATATTCATAGTTTCCCTAGCTATTGCTCTTTAAATTCCCTATTCAAATCACAATGCGCTAGTTTTCTATCGTGCACAAGTCACCAGATCCTAATACAATCTTAACTTCATTAAATGGGCAGTCGTTACCTTTAAAAGGTTGGGTAACTTCATTCCATCTACTTCTTGTCGTATTAGACCCTTTCACACATGAAAGTTCTTGGATTGTTAAGACAGCAGGAAGAATTCTCGGAAACTTCACTGACGCAGATTGTCGCGTTGGATGGCTAGTTGGTGGCACAGCAGATGAAACAGAACGTTTTTTAGGCCCCTGGTCTACTGACTATTTAACATTCACTGACCCAGATTTTACCTTTATTAAGCATATTGGAATGACTGAAACCCCAGGGATAATCCATATAAATCAAGCACCCGAGCTGATTGCCTCTGCTCAAGGGTGGAACCCTGAAGAGTGGCAAAAAGTTGTTTCAGGAGTGGCGGATCTGATGCACTGGTCTAAACCAGCGATCCGTGAAATTGGAGACCCAACTCAATACAGAGGCGCTCCTCTTAGTTTGGGCGAAGCAACCAGTATTGTTACTGACTCTTTGTCTCCTGGATGCGGGAAATGCTCTGCTTGCAGAGCTGGTGTTTCAGAGAAATGCCAAGAAACTTGATTCAGTCAATAGTTTAGACTGTCTATTTTTTTGAGAATCCTATGTTGAGTTCCTTCATAGGCCTTAAGAAAAAACTAAAGTTGTGGATTTCCTGACCCATCTCTCCAATCAAATGAATATCATCCAGACGGTCAAGAATTATTGTGAAGGCCGCTAGCAACTCCGCTCTAGCTAGTGATGCGCCAAGGCAGAAATGGCTTCCTAGCCCAAATGCCATATGTTGATTCACATTTTCTCGTTCAATATCGAACTTTTCAGGTGATTCGAACATTTCAGGATCCCTGTTCGCTGAAGCAAATCTTGGCATCACAGGAGAACCTTCAGGGATGGAGGCTCCCCCAATATCAACAGGGCAAGCTGTTGTTCTCCAAAGTCCTGCAACTGGGCTATCAAACCTTAAACTTTCTTCAATAAAGTTTTTTATAAGTGAAGGGTCGGATCGCAACTTTTCCATTTGATCCGGATATTGCAGCAACAACAACATAGCCTTCGAAATAGCTGCAGTAGTTGTTTCAAATCCACCAGTAACAAGCTGATGCATAAGATCTTGTAACTCTTCCATAGTAAAGGGTTCATCATCCTCATGCGCATGAACGATAAGGGAAATTAAATCATCTGCAGGTTCTTCTCTCCGCTTTTTAAATTCTTTTGCCAAATGGTGTTGGGCTTCTACCTCTAATTCAGCTTGCATAGTCGCTTCCTCAGGTGAGAGGGGCTTCTGTGACATAGCCAGCATTGCGTCGGCCCATTTCTTAAATGTTCCATACTCTTCTGCTGGGAGACCTAATTGCTCGCAAATAAATATACCTGGGAGAGGAAGAGCAAATTCAGAAACAAATTCACAGGAACCTCGATCTATAAAATTATCTATTAATTGATTTGTTATTTCTTCTAGCCTTGGCCGCATTCTTTCGACGGTTCTATTCGTAAAAACTCGTCCCAGTATTTTCCTATACTGGGTGTGCTCAGGGGGATCTGTCCTCTGGAGGGTTCGAGCCTTTACCCACCCCTTCTCTGAGAAGACTGCAGCATGAGCTTTTGAAGCTTCGTTCGCTCCCCCAGCTCCAGCTCCAGGCCTACTTGAAAAAACAGAAGATGTAGTCAAAACCTCACGGACATCTTCGTAGCGGGTAACCATAAATAGGCCTGTTTCAGGAAGTTTGTACACAGGGCAATGCTGCCGAAGTTCGTCATAAGCTTCAAATGGGTCATCCTGAGTTACAGGGTCAAGAAAGCTCTTATCTAATTCGAACTGATCTCCTTCAATTTCCATGTTGGAATTATAGCAGTTACCGCTCTCTTGTTTTATTTGAAATACGTGATTTAATAAACTTCATTAGAATAGAAAAAACGAAATGAGGGTAGATAATTGAAAGTTCGAATTGGTTTAGGCCTCGGAACAAATTCAAAATCAAATGATTCAAAAATTTTAACGAATCTCGCAGATAATTTAGAGCGTTTACAATTTGACTCTCTATGGTTCTCTGAAAAGGTTTCTGGGTCAACTCTTGATCCCATAGTACTTATGAGTTGGATAGCCGCCAGAACAGAAAAATTAAAATTTGGACCATCAGTCATGGTCCTTCCAGGAAGAAACCCTGTTTTGCTCGCTAAAGCTTTGGCGAGCTTAGATGTGGTTTCGAATGGCCGTATTCTTCCAGCATTTGGTTTAGGAGCTGTAAATCTCGCAGAACACCAAGCTTTCGGCCTTAACAGAGAAGATCGCTCGCCGTGGTTCAATGAAGCTCTGCCCCTAATGCGTCGACTCTGGGAAGAAGAACAAGTTACTCACCGTGGAGATAGGTTCTCAATGGAAAACGTGCGCTTACTTCCAAAACCAATCCAGAATCCCCTTGAGATCTGGCTTGGAGGCCTCGCCAAATCTGAACTCCGGCGTGTGGGAAGACTAGGCGATGGCTGGCTTCCCAGTTTCTGCACGCCTGAAGATGTAGCGGTAGGCATACCTGTAATTGACGAATATTCCAAGGAGATTGGTAGACCAAAAATTGACCGCGAGCACTTTGGTTCCCTTATCATCTATACATCAGATGGGAGTATGCCTGAAGGGATAGTGAAGGCTGCACAAAGCCGGAGGCCTAATCTCGAAGCAACTGACTTCATAGTCCAAGGACATAGGAACCTAGAAAGTCGAATTAAAGAATTTATTGATGCTGGAGCTAGCAAGTTTATTTTGGTTCCCTACATTGAACCTGACAATTGGGAAGTTGAACTGGAAAAATTAGCTGGCAGCATTCTGCACCTACAGAATTAATGTCTTAGAAGGCCTGCTAAGTTAAGGCTGCTTCCAAATCCGATAGAAGATCATCGGCAGTTTCTATGCCCACAGAAAGCCGGATCAATGAAGGATCTACTTCAAGTGGAGACCCTTCTGCAGATAAGTGAGTCATAGCTGCTGGGACTTCTATCAATGACTCTACTGCGCCTAGAGATTCAGCCAATGTAAAAATTTTTGTGCGACTAACTATTTCATGAGCAGCTTTTTCTCCCCCTTCAACAGTGAATGAGACCATCCCCCCATATTTTTTCATTTGTTTCATAGCAATCTGATGCGTTGAATGAGTTTCTAAACCGGGATATAGGACTTTATTGACTTTCTTATGTGTCACGAGAAAGTCAACTATCTTTTCGGCGTTCTCACAATGTCGGTCCATCCTGATCGGGAGAGTTTTGATACCACGCATGAGAAGGTAACAGTCCCAAGGAGCTGGAACTGCCCCTATAGCATTTTGGAGAAATGCGATTTGCTCATCAAGTTCACAATTGTTCATTGCGACGAACCCACCTACTACGTCTGAATGACCACCGAGATACTTTGTTGCAGAATGAACGACAAAATCTGCGCCAAGCGAAAGAGGTTGTTGTAGATATGGGGTGGCAAACGTATTGTCAACCACACATAACGCATTTTGTTCATGAGCTATTGAAGCAAGCATCTCTATGTCGACAATTGACAGAAGCGGATTCGAAGGAGTCTCCGTCCAGAGCATTCGGGTCTTTTCATTAATAGCTGCTCTAATTTGTGCTGAGTTGGAAAGGTCTACTGCTGTCCATTCAATATTAAAGCGTGTAAGAACCTTTGAGATAAGACGAAAGGTTCCTCCGTAGGCATCGTTACCCATAACAATGTGATCACCAGGGTTTAGAAGTCTAAGAATTGTGTCTTCCGCTGCCATTCCACTTGAAAAAGCTCTACCGTAACTCGCTCCTTCCAGTGAAGAAACACTCTTTTCTAAAGCATCTCTGGTCGGATTTCCTGTACGGGAGTATTCGTAACCTCGATCTTGACCTACAGCATCTTGTTGATATGTGCTTGTTTGATACACCGGAACCGTCACGGCTCCTGTAATGGGGTCAGGACTCTGTCCGGCATGTATTGCGGTTGTCTCGATACCCCATTCTTGAGACTGCTTATCAGATGACATGGTTAAACGCTCCCTAGCTGATCGAAATAGGCGGCTACATCAGAATACGAAACAATTCCAAATGGTTGTCCATCTTTAAACACCAACAGCTTCTTTCCTTCTTCCAAGAACTGCTCAACTGTTGATATTGACTCACCAACTCCAACATTTTGAAGTGATGGTTCCATCCAATCTACGCATTTATTATTCAATGAACTCTCTAGAAGAGATCCATCCGGTATTCCAGCTTTGCTTATTACACCTTTAACTTCTGCTGCAGATAAGGGGAGGTTTCCTTGAGCAACTATTACTTGGGAAACGGAGTACTGATGCATAGTTTCTATAGCTTTCCCTAAAGTATCTTGAGGTTGCAAATGAATTAGCGGAGGGATCTTTGAACTTTTTGAAGCTAGAACTTCACCTAAGTTGGGAGATTCTTTCGATAAGAAACCATAATCTGTCATCCATTCATCGTTATAAATTTTTGAAAGATAACCTCTCCCAGAATCAGGCAGAAGGACAACTACCATTTCTTTCTCTGTAAGTTCAGAAGCCACTGCAATGGCAGCCTCAACAGCTGTTCCACAGGAACCTCCAATTAGTAACCCTTCCTCTTGTGATACCTGTCTAGCCCTGTGAAAAGATTTCGCATCACTAACTGCTATAACTCGATCAATTATCGCTGGATCGTAAGTATCAGGCCAAAAGTCTTCTCCGACCCCTTCTACCAAGTAGGGTCTACCGTCACCACCGCTGTAGACAGAACCTTCAGGGTCAGCAGCAATGATTTGTATATTCGGATTTTTCTCTTTTAGGTATTTACCAACACCACAAAGTGTCCCACCTGTTCCAGCACCAGCTACGAAATGGGTAACTTTACCGTTTGTTTGTTCCCATATTTCCGGACCTGTAGTTTCGTAATGGGATAATGGATTCACTGGATTTGCATATTGGTTTGGTCGGAACGCACCGGGAGTTTCGGTGGCAAGGCGTTCAGCGGTTGAGTAATATGAGCGAGGGTCGTCCGGTTCCACATCGACTGGGCAGACAATAACCTCTGCTCCGTATGCCCGGAGAAGGTCAACTTTTTCTGAACTAACTTTATCTGTCATCACAAAAATGCAGTTATAGCCCCTTTGAGCAGCGACTATGGCTAGACCCACTCCGGTATTGCCTGATGTGGGTTCAATAATAGTTGAACCCTCCTTAAGCAACCCTTCTCGCTCAGCAGCTTCGATCATTGCAATTGCTGGACGATCCTTGACGCTTCCTCCGGGATTTGTTGTTTCAACTTTTGCTATCACCGGACATGCAATACCCTCAGTGACACGAACTAGGCGAACCATTGGAGTTCTTCCGATAAGTTCCAGAACTGAATTTGCTATATCCATGTAACTGACCATAGTGGTCAAGAAAGTTTGCACCACGCCTTGAGGAAATTTAGATGAAAAATAAAACCTTACAAAAAGTAGCTCTTCCTGGTTCACGAGAGGGACTGATCGCAGTTGAACCAAATAATTGGCGTAAAGAAGCGCTAGTGGCAGCTACTGAAAGAGCTGGTGGAACTATTTGTTCGTTTAAAGAAGCATCTGCTCTCATTTGGGCTGCACCCGAAGAACCTGAAAGATTACCCAGCTATCTCAGGAATAGTCACGAATGGGTGCAGCTTCCATACGCTGGTATTGAGCCTTTCATAGACATGATTGATAATCAAAGGGTATGGACATGCGGAAAGAGCGTCTATTCCTCAGCAGTTGCTGAGCATGCTTTAGCTATGGTTCTTGCCTTAAAACGTGGCCTTGTAGGTTATTCAAGTAGCAGAGATTGGGGCACTCCTACAGGTAGTAATTTATTCGGATCCAGAGTTCTTATTCTTGGGGGTGGCGGGATTGCTGAAGCGCTTATTCCCTTGCTGGCTCCTTTCAATTGCTCTATAAGCATTATTCGGAATTCTTCTCTTCCGGTAATTGGGTCTGACCGAGTCCTAAGCTTAGATGAACTGGAATCTGCATTACCTGAAACTGATGTTCTTTTTATAGCTTTAGCTCTAACTAATGAAACCGAAGGAATTATAAACAAAAAGCGGCTAAGTCTTCTTCCCCAAGAAGCGATACTTATCAATGTTGCAAGAGGAAGGCATGTTGTAACTAAAGACTTAGTGGAAGCATTAGAGTTGAATAGTATTGCTGGAGCGGGCCTTGATGTAACTGAACCAGAGCCGCTACCTGATAATCACCCTTTGTGGAAGATTCAGAATTGCTTGATTACTCCTCATACAGGGAACACTCCTGAAATGGGACTTGAACTTCTCGCTGATCGTATTGAGGATAATGTCTCTAGATATATTGCTGGTGATTTCTTGTTGGGTTGCATTGACCTTGAAGCTGGCTATTAATCAATATTCCCACGTTTTTTGAAATATCATTTCACCATCATCTTGTTCAAGGACTCGAAGAACACGCCGAAGCACTGATTGAGTTCCGTTAAAACTGATCGGGCCTGAAACAGCATCAAAAATAGTTATTGATTTTATCTCTTCAGCGACGGTCGAGCTTTTTGTGGTTCCGACCTGGTTAACAGCATAAATCCAAAGTTTTGCTAGATCGGCGCCGAGAACAAAACGGCCACTCGCTGGTGGCACTCCATCTACAGATACAAAATTGACGGCTGCATCTCGAACTTCAGGATAGGGATCATCATTAGATGTGGAAGCGAAGCTTAGTAAACGAAAGTCACCTATACCGGAAACGTCGAGAGGCCGGAACGCAGCACTGTCCATTGTCAAGCCAGCAATAACTGGTGTTAGCCATCCGGCTCCCCGTATTCGTTGGAGAGCAAGAGTCCCAACACGGTTGAATGAGCATAATACTATTGAGTCTGCATCCAGTGTTCTAGCCCGATCGCCAGCATTAATTATGTCTGTGGCAGTAACCATATTTATTGCTTTATCAATCGTCGTTCTTCCACCTAGTGCCCGCCATCTACTTTTGAAGGCGCTGCATTCTTGTATTGTCTCAGGAGTTGAATTATCCCAAAGGACACCGACTGTTCTTTTCCCTTCCTCCCAAAGCAGGTTCGCTAATTCAAGCCCATATTTTTGCGATTGTGTCGTCATGGAAAATGCTAACGTGTCGACAGACCCTGTGGACCATTCTGTTTCCGTTGCACATGGTGAAATGACAAGGACCTCAGCTTCCTTAGCTCTACGAATTGCAGGTGATGCATAGTCCAGTTCACATGTAACTACGAGGAGTTGTGCCCCAGCTTCAATAAGCTTTTTCGCAGCATTATCAACTACTGATAGCCTTGACTCGCTGTTTACACGAAGAACAGTTACTTGTTTCCCAAGGATTCCACCTGTTTCGTTTAATTGGTTCATTGCCCCAACGAAAGCAACTCCGGGTTGCCGGTCGTGCGGTGACATCAAATTTTCTTCATCGATGATGACACCAACAACTATTGTGTCTTCTTGTTGGATTCTTTCAACAATAATTTCAGTTGTATCTTGGAAGACAGTAGCTGGTTCATTTGACGGACTAGCTTTCTCTTCAACAATGCTGGCAGGGTCATCTTGCGATGAGCATGCTGATAAGCAAATTGAAAGTGCAAAAAGGATCGGAAGTAGAGAAAAGTTTCTCATCGGATGAATGCTAGCGAAGTTCGCCTTCAGGTGGACATCAGTTTAGATTCAGATTGCATTCTTGTCACGAAGATTAGCTATCTCGTCCCAGTCAAATCCGAGCTCTAGAAGAATCTCCTCGGTGTGTTGCCCAAGCTCCGGAGCTGAAACTGAGGGTTCTGGAGGTGTCCCAGACATTTTTATTGGTGAACCTACAACACGCTTTGTTTCTCCATTTACGTCTTCAAGGTCCACTAAATAATTGTTCACAAGAACAAGAGGGTCTTTGGCTGCCTGCTCATAATCATTGACCGGGGCATACCGAACATCTATTTCGTCTAGGATTTGAGACCATTGCTTAGTACTCTTAGATTTAAATCCATCTTCTAGAAGTTTAAATAATTCCAGACGAATCTCAGTTGTGTAAATGATAGGAGCAAATCGCTCATCGGTAATTAATTCTGGCACACCTACTGCTTCATAGAATGCTGCGCGTTTATCTGGTAATACACCTACTAAAGCTATGTGCCCATCTGCTGTTTCGAGTATGCCGTAGGCCATGGGCAAAAGTGGGTGTCCAGCATTGGAACGGCCAGGAACGTCACCGGTCATAAGATAAGCAGTGTATTCGGATGCCTGAGCATAAATTTGCCCCCCAAGAAGTGAGACATCAATTCGTTGGCCTTTACCGGTCTTCTGTCGTGAGAATAGTGCTGCGAGAATCCCTACGGTCATATTCATGCTGCCGATATGATCAGCTATTGTTGCACCCACTGGTGTTACGGGCCCATTATCAGTTCCTGTAGTGCTGATAAGGCCACCGGCCGCCTGTCCAGCAAGGTCGGCGCCTTCACGGTTAGCACCCTTACCTTCTGGGCCAAATGTTGACCCCATTGCATAAATTAGACCGGGGTTTTCTGCACTTAGAATTTCATAGCTCAAACCCCACTCTTCTAAAGTTCCAGGTTTAAAGTTAGCAAGCAATACGTCCGCGTCAGAAACAAGTCTTTTAAATACACCTGCTCCTTCATTGACTCGCAAGTCAATAGTGATACTTCGTTTGCCTCGATTACATGCTTCATAATATGGCGTTCGTAAATCCTCCATCGATAGAGGAATCCACCTTGCCATATCCCCCATTAGCGGCAACTCCACCTTGATTACTTCTGCGCCAAGGTCCGCTAGTGTCTGACCAGCTTGAGGGCCTTGTACTAGCAACCCGACATCAATTACACGCACACCATCTAAAGCACCCACAGCGTTTCCTCCTATCGTTTAGTGATTTTGTAACAGTAGAGAAAAAAAATCTTTAGTTCAACAAGGATCCAAGATATTCAATTCTCGTTAAACCGGACCACAAGTCGCACATCACTCTAGTCTTAGATAACCTCATGTTGGAACTTGAATTTGGGAGATAAAAGATGAGCAAACTCGTTGAAGGAAAAGTAGCTTTAATTACAGGTGCAGCGGGAGGTATCGGACGAGAGCATGCTCTTATGCTTGCATCTCATGGAGCCAAAATTGTTGTTAATGATCTTGGGGGTGATGTTTCGGGTCAAGGAGAAGACTTGACTCAAGCACAGAAAGTCGTAGAGGAAATTCAAGCTATAGGTGGAGAAGCGGTTGTCAATGGAGGCAACGTTGCGAACTTTAACGATGCGAAAGAGATGATTGATCAGGCTATTGACACGTATGGTGATCTAAATATTCTGATTAACAATGCAGGAATTCTTCGAGACAGGATGCTCTTTTCTATGTCTGAAGATGACTGGGACGCGATTATGAATGTTCATTTGAAAGGAACATTTAGCCCCACACACCATGCAGCCGTCTATTGGAGGAATAAGGCTAAAGCAGGCGAGGAGACTTCTGGCCGTGTTATCAACACTTCTTCACCTTCTGGTATTTACGGAAATATTGGCCAAAGCAATTATGGGGCTGCGAAAGCTGGGATAGCCGCATTCACTGTGATAACTGCTATGGAACTTGCTAAATACAATGTGACTGTTAACGCACTCGTTCCTGCGGCTTTATCTAGAATGACCGCTGGACTTGTTGGTATGGACAACCTCACAGATGAACAAAAGGAATCAATGTCTCCTCGATGGCAGGCAGTAACTGCTGCTTGGCTTTGCAGTGATGAAGCTAGCAATGTCACTGGAAGATTATTTGATGTGCGAGGAAACCAAATTGGCATATCTGAAGGATGGGTACTGGGCCCCACGGGAACTCAGCCCGACGATCCGCAAGACCTGGGACCTCTGATGAGTGATTTAATGTCAAAGGCTACCTTAAATGCAAATATGGGCGGAAAACCTAGTGGGGGTACTGGCCGACCGGAGAATGAAATCTAACTAGATTTTGGTCCAGTGGTATTCACTGGAAATCAGTTAATTTATTGAAGATGGGGCTATTACCTCTATTCCAAGTTCTCCGGCGGCTGATATTTGTCTGTGATCGAAAGTAACATACTTAAGCGGCCGTGGAATCCGATCAAGAGCTGCCAGGTGTAACGCGTCAACGAGTTTTAGCCCATATTGAGCACCTATTCGTGTGGCGTGATCCATGCACCTACTGTCAAATGGGATGACATAAAACAAATCCCAGTCCCTTTTAAAGGCTTGGGATAATTCTTCGTAGTGAGTTGGGGAAACAGCAGCTCGGTGCAAAGTTAACAGGACTTCTGTTTTGACTAGTTCAGTGGCGATCCAATAGTCGCTTTTTGTCAACTCATCTAGGACTAGGTCTCGATTTTTGCCCGGAATATATCGTTCTAGAATAGCTGTTGAGTCAAGTGCTACTTTTTGTTTCACCTTCGAATCTCCAAGAGCAATGTTTGAAGTGACATATCTATTGGAAATGACATGTACGTCAGATTTTTTGACTCTCCTTGTGAAGTGGGCTCATTTAATAAGCCACTTGAGATGAGATACTCCATACCTGATGCCTTATTGGCCTCTAACGGTCCTATCTGGGCAAATGGCTTACCGTCAACAGTTATTATTATCTGTTCACCGTTCTTTGCTCGTCTCAAATACAGAGCTAATTCTTTTCTTAATGTGCTCATAGCTACTTTTTGAAATTGATTCACACTTTAAAGATACATATTTGTACATATATGTACAAATTTGGATATGACAAATAGATTATCAACCCTTAGCATGTGATGATAAGCAGATTATGGAGATTTAAATGAACTTTGCCTTTTCAGATGAACAAGAACAACTTAGAGAATTCGTTAGAAGCTTCCTTGATGAGAAATCAGACGAGGCTGCAGTCCGTGAACAAATGGAAACCGAAGATGGTTTTGATGCTGAGGTTTGGAAGCAAATGTGTGAACAACTTGCCCTTCCCGCTCTCATCATTCCTGAAGAGTATGGCGGTCAAGGTTACGGTTATGTTGAATTAATCGTTGTTCTTGAAGAAATGGGCAGGTCACTGCTATGCGCTCCATATTTTTCAAGTGTTGTTCTTGCGGCAAATACGCTTATCCACTCTGGAGATGAAGATGCAAAGTCAGAACTACTTCCTCGAATCGCTGAAGGAACAATAGCTACTCTTGCTATTACTGAAGAGAATGGGAAATGGGACGAATCTGGTGTAACGATGCAAGCTACTGTCTCAGGAGACGGGTATATCTTGGATGGGACAAAGATGTATGTCCTCGATGGAAATACCGCAGAAATCATTCTTGTTGCTGCTAGGACTGACAATGGAGTTAGCCTTTTCCAGGTCGAGGCAGGTGCTGAAGGATTAACTAGAACTTCACTTGCAACAATGGATCAGACACGGAAACAATCTCGACTTGATTTCTCAAGCACTCCAGCCACATTGATCGGAGCCGATGGAGACGCATGGAGTACCTTGACTACTGTTCTAGATCTAGCTGCAGTTGCTTTATCAGCAGAACAAGTTGGAGGCGCACAGATGTGCCTAGATATGTCTGTTGAATATGCGAAGGTTCGTGTTCAGTTTGGTCGCCCTATTGGATCATTCCAAGCTATTAAACACAAATGCGCTGACATGCTTCTTGAAGTAGAGTCCGCCAAATCAGCTGCTTACTATGCTGGGTGGTGTGCTGCCGAAATGAACGACGAATTGCCTTCTACAGCTAGTCTTGCCAAAGCCTACTGTTCAGAAGCTTATTTTCATGCTGCTGCTGAGAATATTCAGATACATGGTGGAATTGGCTTTACCTGGGAACACCCAGCGCACCTCTATTTCAAGCGTGCAAAGAGTTCTGAGCTTCTGTTTGGTGATCCGACTTACCACAGGGAACTCCTTGCGCAGAGAATTGGGCTATAGCCTCTTCAACATTCGGCATAATACCTCTTGCACCTCTGGGGATTTGCGGTAGGTTAAATTTATGCGCGTTGCTATTACTGGTGCTACAGGTTTTACGGGGGGGCACACAGTTCGTGAGCTTTTAGCTGCTGGACATGATCCCGTTGCCCTTATTCGCGATGAGAAAAAGCTTGAGCAAGTTCGTAAGTTACATAATTTACCTAAATTCGATTTTGTCGTTGGAGATATTACAGATACTGCTTCTATCCAGAAACTGATTCATAATTGTGATGCAATTATCCATACTGCTGCTATCGCAGCTACTGGGAAAAAATCGATACCTTTGATAAAGGCGACAAACGCACTCGGGACAAAGCTCATTTTGGAGCTCTCAGTGCAAGCTAAACTAGACCCGATTATTTATGTATCGTCCCAAAGCGTGCTTCACCCCCCACCGGATGGTAAGTACACGAACTCGTGCCCGATCAGTCCAAATCTTCTTGGCGCATACGCGGAATCCAAAGCTGAAGGCGAACAGCTAGCCAGAAATTTTCAGGAGCAAGGTAAACCTATAGTAATTGTCTGGCCCTCTGGAATTATTGGGCCAGACGATGTAGGCGTTAGCGTTGCTGCCAATGGGATAGCTCGTTTACTGAAAAGCCCCATTTTACCGTTACCCAAAACTGGCGGGATTCTCATGCACGATGTAAGAGACCTTTCTAAAGTATTGTGCAAATCGCTATCCTCTGGTTTGGGGCCGAGAAGGTTTGGTGTTTTTGGGCATTATTTAAACTGGACTGAGACCGAAAATTTCTTGTATGAAGTTACTGGCAGGAAAATAAGAACCGTTCGTCTACCTAACGCTGTCTTTCATGCATTAGGTCGATTCGGGGATGCACTTAGTCATTTACATGTAAATTTTCCGCTTGATTTAGCGACAGCCCGCTTCATGACAACACTTGTCCCTGGCGATGACAAAAGCACGCGCGAATCACTTTCGCTTGAGTGGAGACCTTTATCAGATAGCTTCAAAGACACTTTATTGTGGCTGACTCGCAAAGGTATGCTTTCCAAAGAAAGCATCCCAGCTATTTTCAATTCGCCGAAATAAATAAGTTCTCTCGATCTACTGTTTCTTTCAGTTGTTCAGCCATTGTTGGCATTACTTCATTAACAACTGACCATGAGGGAAATAACGACGGTTGTTCTGGGTTTGATAACGTATTCGTACCTGTTTTGAGTATGACCTTAGAGAATAGTTCCACAAGTGCTAGCTCTTGATTGCGATCAAATGCGTAACCGTTCATTTCAGCATTATGGGCGTAACTTTCTGCGAGGCCAAAAGCTAATTCTTTATATCTTTTCTGCAGGTTATCAAAAAAAGCATCTGGGATTTCTTGCCTATCTTCAGCTAATTTCCCAAAAACTAATTTGGTTATGTCTGCTGCCATTCTGTGCAAACCCGTTGATGGGTTATCTACTGATATGTCTTGGTGTTTATGGTTGTAGGAATTGGCAATATCCACTTGGCAAATTTGGTTTAGAGAACGAGCTTCAAACACTTCCGCTAGTACGCCAATTTCTAGACCCCAATCAGAAGGAATACGTAAATCTTTGACAACTTTTGCATCTAGTGAAAATTCTCCCGCCAACGGGTATCTAAAACTATCTAGATAGTCAATGAATTCATTCGCTCCTAGTTCTTGCCTCAATGCTTTTAAGAGTGGTGCTATGAGTAACCGCGCTACTCTTCCGTAGAACCCACTTGAATCTGCTCGGAAATAATACCCTTTACAAAAGTCGTAATTAAAGTTTGGGTTCACGACTGGATATAACAACTTAGTAAGCATTTCCACCTTATAGCTAAGAATGTCTGCATCATGTAAAGCGAGTGTCTCGCCTCGCCCCGAAGAAAGGAAATACCCCATTGCGTACCAGACATTACTTCCTTTGCCTCGTTCAGATGGAGCCAAACCACGCGTTTCAAGCTCATGTTGGATTTCAATCATACCGGGGCCGTCATTCCAGATAATTTTGCAATGCGGGTCAAGATTTCTGCAATGTTTCAGAACCAGATTAAATTGTTCTTCATCTGCATTATCAAGACCAATGATGATTTCGCTTAGATAATCGATCTTCTCTAATTCGGAGATAATTTTTGGCATTGCAGGACCTTCAAATTCGCTGTAAAGGGCCGGAATAATTAAAGAGATTGGATGCTCGTGTGACCACTCAGAAAGATCTTTTTCTAAATGTGTGGGAGGGTGACCCGATAGGTCGTGGAGTGTTGTTATCACCCCATTTTGGAAATAGTCGCCCATATGTTCCTTAGATCTTTAACACTCTAGTCTCGCACATGATACGAGTAGTTCTGCAAGTAGCCAAAGCAAGAATGTTCTTGTTATAGATTCCAGTTCACAGGCTTTAGACCAACTTCAGATAAAGCTTTATTAGTTCGGCTAAAGGGACGGCTTCCCCAAAAGCCCTTGTAGGCACTTAAAGGCGACGGGTGTGGTGATTCCACGATTATGTGTTTGTCAAGATTTATCAGCGCTCTTTTTTTGCGAGCGAGTGCCCCCCAGAGAATAAAGACAACTCTTTCTGACTTTTGGTTAATCGTACGAATAACTTCATCGGTAAAAATTTCCCACCCCCTTCCCTGGTGAGAACCAGCTTCATTCTCGCGAACCGTAAGAGCAGCATTTAGCAATAGAACGCCCTGCTTCGCCCATGACGTGAGTTCACCATGCATAGGAGGTGAGATTCCTAAATCACTTTCTAATTCCTTGAAGATATTTCTAAGAGAAGGCGGAATAGGGACTCCGGACTTAACAGAAAAAGACAACCCATGCGCTTGCCCTACCCCATGATATGGATCTTGACCAAGGATCAATACCTTTACTTCCTCAAGTGGAGTCAGACGAAAGGAGTGAAAGACTTCTTGAGGCTCAGGGTAAACTTGACACGCTACTCTTTCCTTCTGGATGAATTCCTGAAGTTCATGCCAATATTCTTTCTCTGACTCTTCTTGTAACAGTATTTTCCAATCAACGTTCACGTTAGCGAATCTAGCTCAAATGATGTAATGAAGTGGTGGCTTAAACTCCGCAAGCAGAAACTCCTTTTCAGACTTGTTAGCATTTGTGACGCGCCTTCTTGCTAGATAGCATGCCGAGATGGGCAATGAACTAGAATCTATTACCCGCGGTATGGAAATTCCTTACGGTGGAAACAAAGTTACTGTGGTCCCCGAGAATATCTCTGAAGCTTTCCAAAAGGGTGACCGGCTTATCGTAGAGCAGACAGGTGGTGACATTCTCCATATCCCATCTAATGTTTGGGAATTGTCGACTCAGGCAGTTGGAGACGCTTATTCAGCATTCCTCAAAATGGGTGCGGTATCTGACGACGCCATTTCGAATTTTTATTCTATTTTCGCAAGCCGTCTTGCTGATGAGAAATACTTCGGTAAAATCTCTCAGGCAAATGCTGAAGACGTTGAACTAGCGAAATCAAAAGGGCGTTCTACCACGCGTTTAGTACTTTCGGAAAAAATGCGCGAAGACATGATCGCAGGTTTGCAACTTTGGGAAAGAGTCCCAGCTCAAAGAGGCTCGAGCATAGAACAAATCCATCATGAAGGTTGGAAAGTTGAGCTAGTGTCGGCCGGACTTGGAGTAGTCGGGTTTATCTTCGAGGGTAGACCAAACGTTTTTGCCGATGCAACAGGAGTCCTACGTTCTGGGAATACGGTGGTTTTCCGTATAGGATCGGACGCCTTAAAAACCGCTAATGCTATTGTCAAAAACGCTCTTGATCCTGCAATCAAAGAGTCGGGCTTGCCAAAAGGGGCAGTAACTCTTGTCGACAGTTCTGAACGCTCTGCTGGCTACGCAATGTTCTCTGATGATCGTCTCGCATTAGCTGTTGCTAGAGGCTCAGGTTCAGCAGTAGCGTTACTCGGGGCTGTGGCAAGGCAAGCAGGTATTCCCGTTAGCCTGCATGGAACTGGTGGAGCATGGATTGTCACTGGGGAAAGCGCTGATCCGCAAAAATTCTCAAGCGCTGTGTTTAATTCACTAGATAGAAAGGTTTGCAATACTTTGAACACTTGTTGTATCAGTGAGGAATCGGCGCCTCAACTAGTCCCAAAATTTCTTGAAGCAATAACGAAAGCAGCTAAATCAAGGGATGCAAAACCAAAGCTACACGTAACAGAGAATGCCGTTAACTACATCCCTGATAGTTGGTTTTCTGAAATATCAATTGAACGCGCTGAAGGTGAACTTCGAGAAAAGCAAACAGAAATAATCGATACAAGCCAGATAGGAACCGAATGGGAGTGGGAGAACTCTCCTGAAGTTACTCTCGTCATAGTAAAAGACACAGACGAAGCTGTCATGCTTTTCAACAAATATTCACCGCAGTTTGTAGTGAGTCTTATCGCTGAGAATCTAGATGAGCACCATTCTTTTTTTGAAGAAATAAATGCTCCTTTTGTTGGTAATGGTTTTACACGGTGGGTAGATGGGCAATATGCATTAAATAGGCCCGAACTTGGCCTTTCAAATTGGCATTACGGTCGACTATTTGGTCGAGGAGGAGTGCTTTCGGGGGACTCGATTCTTACCGTTCGAACTAAAGCAATTCAGGAAGACCCTAACGTAAGCAGGCGAAAGTAAAAATTTATTAAGAAGTAGCGGATTTACACTACTTTATGTTCTAAACGATGTAATTTATAAACAGGCCCCACCCACTTCGGAGGAACTCTATGCGCCGGTTTAATCTCTCTTGTCTTGTTGCAGTCTTTTGTTTTGCACTTTTTGCTTGTGGCGGGGGTGGAAGCAGCGAGAATTCTGAAAATGTTATCGTAGGTCAAGGCGGTCAAGTAGTTATAGATACCGAAGCTGTTCAAGCTGCCGAGGCTCAAAGAGACAACGTCGCTGAAGAACCTGCGACACTTTCAGTTGAAGACGTTGAAGTTGAGGAATTGAATACTGAGGTAGCAGAAGAAGAAGATGACGGTATAGAAGTCGCTACTGCTGAAGAAGACCCGTTAGACGGTCTCCTTAATGCTGTTTCTCGTTTCCAAGGTTGTCTCGACGATGAAGGAGTCGAATTTATAGGAGCACCTGGTCAGCCTGGCCCTGACGGAGAGACAGTTGACCCTTCCTCTTTTACCCCAGAGTATCTTCAAGCTCTCCAACGGTGCGCTACCCAGAGTAATATCCTTGAAAGCTTTTCGTCTTTCTCCGAGGCTCAGGAAAACCTGACGCCAGAAGATATCACCGAACTTAACTTTGGCATTCCAGTTTTTGGAGAATGCCTAGAACGTTTGGGATGGGAAGTTGGAGAAATAATCCCAGATGAAAGAGGTGCGCTTGGATTCGGCACCAATGGACAAGGATTAACGCCACCTGCTGATGCAGAAGGAATTTTCCCATCTGGTGATATTCAAACATGCCGACAAGAGGCCCAAACGTACTTTGACGAAAACTACGTTGCAGAAGAATAGGCATAACATGAGCAAGAAACAAATTTGGACGATTAGTGGCGTTGGGGCAATAGCTCTTTTAATAGTTGGGTTATTTGTTTGGCCTGGAACCGGAGGAGATGGATCATCTAACTTAAGCAACAGTGACGGTCCGACATATGTAGTTGCCCCAGTTGAACTCAGAACATTAACCGATGATATTACCGTTCGAGGTGAAATCCGGAGAGATCAACTTCAAAGAATCACAGCTAACGTAGATGGACAGGTAAGTTCTGTTCTAGTCGATGACGGGGACACAATAAATGCCGGCGATATCCTCTATGCAATTGATGGAAGAGCTGCCGTTGCAGTTAACGGAGACTTCTCTTTTTTCCGCCGATTGGACGTTGGCTCAGATGGACCTGATGTACTTCAGCTTGAAACGATTCTTTCGGCTAACGGGCTCGACGTAGGAACAGTTGACCAGCTTTTCACAGAGGAAACTCGTTCTGGACTGCGTGAATGGCAAATTGCTCGTGGGTATGGAGGCGCTAAACCCGAACCTAACGAGAATATAGTAATTTCTTTGAGTTCAAATTCCGCTGGTTACACCATAGGAGCGAAAAACACGGTAGCTATTGAGTTACAACCCAGTGTTCCTGAATTCAGCCCAGCTTCTGGTGAAGGTCTATCAGATACGAAAAGTGCACTCTATACAAAAACAGATTTAACGGAATCGCTTTTCCGCCCTGTTTCTTTTAAGTCTCAAAATATTGTTTTCCAAGAAGACGACAGGCCATTCATAGAAGTTTCTGCAAATCCGGTGACAGTAGTTGAAGGTGAAAGCGCTACTTTTACCTTTACTTCTGACATCTCATTAGCTTCAGATACTGTTATTGATTACGTAGTTAGTGGTTCTGCGACAGTTGATGAGGACTATAACGGTGACCCATTGGAGGGTTCATTTATTTTCCCATCTGGAACGCAATCTTATGATTTAACCGTTGAAACTCTGACTGATACAGAAATTGAAAGCGAAGAGGAACTTATAATTGAGGTTGGGGATGGATTTGGCATTGGGGATGACCCGCCGTACCGAATTGGTCCGCTTAGTGAAGCCAGATTGGCAATCACTAGCCCAGCCGGTGATATACAAACTATTCAGATACGTTCTACTTCTGTTTCTACATCTGAAGGAGGCAATCTTTCTTTCGAATTTGAAACAGATCTAGTAAGCAATGAAGAAACAACTATAAAATTTTCTGTTTGGGGCAGTGCAACAAGTGGCTCTGATTTTTTCGCTGAGGACCTTGAGATTGATCTTCCTGCGAATGCCGAAACGGTTACCCTGACTTTCCAAACTAGAGACGACATGTTAGTCGAAGCAGATGAAGAGCTTTGGGTTACTATTATTTCGAATTCTGAAGAAACATACGCGCTTGGATCACCCAAATCAGCCTTGGGGATTATTAAATCAAATGATTTACCCGAACTAACCATTGAAGGTGGCGGAGGTGTCGGCGAAGGGAGCAATGCTCAATTTGTTATTAAAGCGGACCAACCAGTTGTAGAAGATACCTCGATCAATTACAGACTTAGCGGCAGTGCTGCTGCAGGTTCTGATTACAAAGAATTACCAGGTACTGTAATTATGCTTGCAGGGCAAAGCGAAGTGACCGTCCAGATTGAAACTATAGATGATGATGTTGTGTTTCTTCCTGGAGATATGGTTGTTGCTTCATGGCCAGCACGAATCGGAACCGTTTCGGTAGATGATGGAGAATTTATACTACTTGGGCAACAAGTTCTCACATTAACCGAACCTGACTTTACGATTACATTGACACTAAACCCAACCGATCGAGGGAATCTTGAAGTTGGAATGGCTGTTGAGGTTGAGTTACAGGCGAGCGATCAAGATGCAGTTCCAGGAGTAATTCTTGAGCTCGACGAAACGGCAACGGTTAGGGGTGACGGGTCTGAAAGGTACGAGGGTGTCATAGAAACCTTTGAAGAACTTGATGCCGTTGATGGTGCAAATGTCAATGTTGACGTCACTCGCGAAGAAAGAATTGATGTTATCACTGTGCCGGTCGCCGCTGTTTTGCAAGATGGCCAAGGAAATGACGTTGTTCGAGTTGTGTTAACAGATGGAACTACTCGTCAAGTGCAAGTAAAGGTTGGGCTTTCAGAAGGTGCTTATGTTGAGATTACAGAAGGCCTCACAGGCAACGAACTCGTTTTGGTGGAAACCTAATGAGCATTTCTGGGTTACGTTCTTCCAGCCAAATAGATTCTCGGAGGAAGGAACTATTTCAACTAAGAGATGTTTATAGGATTTATGGGGAAGACCCAGTAGCTGTCCACGCCTTAGACGGTGTTTCCTTAGATATCCACGCTGGGGACTTTATGGCTATTATTGGCCCGTCAGGTTCTGGAAAGTCAACACTGCTAGGACTTCTTGGCTGTTTGGATTTACCAACTAGGGGTTCTATCAAAGTCGCAGAAACTGAAATAACTGACCTAGACGATGGTGACCGCTCTAAATTGCGAGGAGATTCAATCGGCTTCGTCTTCCAACAATTCCATTTGATACCCCACTTAACAGCATTAGGGAATGTAGCAACGGCTCTTTTGTATCGTGATCTTACCAAAAGCGATATCTACGAACGCGCATTATCAGCTCTTAGCATGGTTGGGTTAGAAGAACGGCATGACCACCGGCCAATTCAAATGTCCGGTGGAGAACAACAAAGGGTTGCAATTGCCAGAGCATTGGTAACCGAGCCGCTTATGATCCTTGCTGACGAACCAACAGGGGCTCTTGATACCAAAACAGCGAAAATTGTTTTGGATATTTTTAAGAATCTCCAAAGCGAGAATAGGGCAATAGTACTCGTCACACATGATCTAGAAATAGCTGAGCAAATGGACCGAGTTGTTTCAATGAGAGATGGAAAAATCATCGCAGATGACCTCCGTAGCGAACGAACTGATTCACTTGAAGACCGATTTTGGGAATCTGGTAGCGGTTCCAAACTAGAATAGCTATGAATTGGTTCCGTGAAATACTTGGTGTGGCTATAAGCGGTCTAACAGCGAGGAAAATTAGAACTTTACTGATTATGCTAGGTCCAGTTCTAGGAGCTGCAGGAATAGTCGCTGCTGTCGGATTAAATGAATCTGCTAAAGGTGACGTTCGACAAACTCTAGAAAGGCTTGGAACTAACCTAATTGTAGCTTCTGCCGATGGCACCTTTTCAGGTGGTGAAGCTCCAACGCTTCCTGAAGATGCCGTAGATAGAGCGTTAAACGTATCAACTGTTGACCGTGTTGCTGGGGTAACTGAGATTGGCAGCCTGACCGTTCTCCCATCTCAAGGGGGAAGAGATTTCTTCCGAACGATTCCTGTACCAGTTCTATCTAGTGACCAAAATCTTTTAGAAGTTCTCGATGCGAAAATGCTGTATGGAAGATTCATTAACGGCGCCGATGAGGACAACTATTTTCGTAGTGCTGTGATAGGCCAAGACCTCGCAGGTGATTATCAGTACCTCCCGGGAGAGGTTCGCACAATTGATGTGAACGGGGAAATTTACGGCGTTGTTGGGGTTCTTGAAAACGTTGATCTAGTTCCGAAACTAGATACTGCAGTAATCATTCCGAAGTCAGCAGCAGAAGAGGACTTTGACATAGAGCAAAAACCTACCACCCTTTATGTTAGATCAACTGAGGGAACCGTAGACTCGACTGCAAATGCTTTACCGGTAGCTATCAATCTGGGAGGTAACGAGGGCGTAACTGTTGCTGTTCCATCCGATCTTCTTGAGGCTCAAGGTGCTGTTGACACAACTCTTAGAAATATTCTTTTCCTGATGGGCGGCTTAGCTCTCCTCGTTGGTGGTGTAGGGATAGCTAATGTTATGTCTATTTCTGTTATACAACGGTCAGGTGAAATTGGAATCCGCCGGGCACTGGGTCATACAAAAGTTACGATCGCAATGCAATTTGTACTCGAAGCACTTTTTGTGGGAGTACTTGGCGGATTAGCAGGGGTCTTAGCTGGAGTTGGGGTGATTTACCTAGTTTCTGCAGTTCTAGGGTGGATAGCAACCCTCAATATTCCATTGTTCTTAGTGGCTGGCGGGATGGCACTGATTGTTTCTGTAATTGCTGGACTATACCCAGCATGGAAAGCAGCGCGACTTGAACCGCTAGAAACACTTCGTTTAGGCTAGCCGATGTTTTTATTCGTATCGGGTTCCTTCCGCTCTTAGAACATCGATCCATTTTGATCCTGCAAATTCTGTTAAAGCACCTGGGCGATATATAACTTTTTTAATTTCGCCAGTAAACGGGAATGTTCTATAAGTTTCGAAGATTCGCCAATTGACAGGAGATTTACGATCAATTCCAATATCAATACCTTGGAAAGGTGACATAGCAAGTAGGGCCGAGAGGTTATCTTTTGAAGCTACAAGAATACCATTCAGGTAAATCTCAAGATTCCATGTTAAAAAATCTGGTGGAGTTACCTTTAGTAAGACAGAGCATTCCCCTTCTTGTAAATCACCGCATTTGATCTCTGTTATATCGCCGTAACCATTATGAGTAAAGAGAAGTCTCTCCCCTTCAACTGCTATGGAGTACCCTCCCCCTTGGTCCCCATGAGCAAAAAGTGTTCCGATGTCGCCTTCTCGATAGTTAAATACTGCTTCTACTTCCCAGTTCCGAAAACTTATCAACTGCTGTGATTTCCAGCGCTCTAACGTTGGCGTACCAGGGAAAAGTATTGTTTCGCTTACTAGGTCTTGCTCCCAGGGAGGTCGCAAAATGTTCTTCACGTTATTCCCCTCATCTAAAGGAAAAACTTGATTTTGCCAAGCAGCTTGATTCCATTTTTCTTCAAGCTCTCTAACTTTCTCGGGGAATTCATCAGATAAATCGATCCTCTCAGTTGGGTCAGTATCTAAGTGGTGCAGTTCCCATTTCTCTTGAGAAAATGGAGTTTCTGGTTGTCTGATTGTAGTAGCAGACCAGCCTTCAGAGTAATAACCGCGGTGCCCTATCATCTCGTAGTATTGTTCGCTGTGTGTTGACTCGACCTCAAATCCTTTTAAAGACTCGCTAAAACTAGCACCGGCAGGTGCAGGTAGTTCCTCTCCATTTTTTGTTGAAGGTATCTCTATACCTACAAGATCACAAATAGTTGGCATCAAGTCTGTGACGTGCTGGTACTGACCTTTAATAGCATTGTTTGAATTTAGTTCTTTCGGCCAAGAAATTATTAGTGGGACTTGTTGTCCACCTTGATGAGTATTCGTTTTATACAACCGGAATGGCGTGTTTGATGCCATAGCCCAACCCATCGGATAATGCGCAAGAGTTCTCGGCCCTCCCAAAAGTTCAAGTCTTTGATGATCAATGTCAGTACTTTCGAGTTCAGTATGGCCGGTAAAAGCCAAAAGAGTTCTGAAGTATGCAGATGTACCTAATTCTTGACCTTCGCGAGAGCCACCATTATCGGACGTGAAAACAACTATTGTGTTATTCCATTCCCCTATTTTGACTAACTCATTCTTTAATTTCTTGAAATTTTGATCGACATTGTCAACCATTCCAGCAAAAATCTCTTGGTATCTTGCGAACAATTCTTTTTCTTTATTGGTTAGCTGGTCCCAAGCTTTCACTGCATGTCCATCTTCAAAATTGCGTTCTGGTAGTTCTGCGTAATTCGGTATAACACCTAATTTTTTTTGTTTTTTGAATCGTTGTTCTCTTACCAAATCCCATCCTGCTTCGTATTTTCCACGATACTTTTCGATATCTTCTTTTCTAGCTTGAAGAGGTGCGTGAACAGCGCCATGAGCAAAGTACATAAACCAAGGTTTAACTGGATCAGAGCTCCTTAATTCTCTAATCATCCTTATTGCTTGGTCAGTTAAATCGTCGGTGAAGTAATAATCTTCTGGATAGGCATCAATGTCTAATGCATGATTATCTTCGTACAACCTGTGCGGGTGGTGAAAGTTAGTAAAGCCGCCCAGAATGCCATAGAACCTTTCAAAACCCTTTTGCAACGGCCAACTGTGCTTTGGCCCTGCTTCAGATAATTGCGAGTCTTTACATAAGTGCCATTTTCCGACCATTAGGCTCGCCCATCCATTTTCTTGAAATAGGTCGCCCATTGTGACTGCATTCTCGCGAAGTTCCATAGCGTACCCTGGGAACCCAGGGTCGAAATGCGCAACATGCCCCATACCAGCCATATGCGAATTAAGCCCAGTAAGTAAAGATGCTCTTGTAGGTGAACACATTGGATTTACGTGAAAATTTGTATATCGAATTCCTTCTGAAGCAAGTTCGTCAAGGTTAGGTGTCTCGATTTCTGAGCCGTAGCATCCCAGATCAGAAAAACCGAGATCGTCTACAAGCATTACGAGAACGTTCGGAGATTCAGGTGGAGCAGTAGGCGGCTTAGGCCAATCTGGAACAGATGTAGAAAATATTTTTCCAACTTCCCCAGCAAAATTACTGTATGGCTCATTGGTTTTTTTCTTTTTTTTAAACTTTTGAAATTTCATGCTGATTCGTTCTGACACTTACCGTTACCCAGATTAGTGTCTACATGAACAAGGTAGCTAACGAAAGGCATTTTTAAATTATGAGCGATTCAAAATCACAAAAAAGCTTTAAAGAGTTAGTGAATACGTTAAGTGAAATTGATTCGAGGTTCCTTAGCGAAGAATGGTCAATCACATCTTCCCAAGATCGAGCTCTCGGTTACCGGTATGTAATGCATGTCCTGCAGAGTGCCTTGTTAAGCCATTTCGAAGGAGACCCAGAATGGCCAGAGTGGCAAAGAATAGTTTCTCCAACTAGAAAATTCACTGGAGATAACTCAGATGCTATTTACTATGAAACACCGATTAGAGGCGACCGGTCATATCGAATCACTGGAAACATATCTGGTGCTGTTTATACATCTTTTACCATTGAAGCGAATGCTGAAGACGGTAAATACGCAACAAATAATGCCGGTGTTTTCAATGATGAAGATCTAGAAATAGATGAAGATGGCAATTATGAACTTATTTTAGGGGGACCTGAAGTAGAGAAAAACTGGATGCCGCTTCCGACTAATGCCGGGAGAATTACAACACGGCACTACTTTGAGTGGCCAGTTCCATGTGCTGCAGAGCCTTCATTGCATATACCACTTACTATTGAGCCTTTAGATAATCCGACACCTATCCCACCATGGAGTGATGAAACTGTTGAACAGGCTATCTCTCGAGCAGTCAACCACCTTAAGGGAAAGACGCTACAAAGCCCAAAACCAGGTCATGCCGCTACACCTTCTTGGGTCGGTAAAGAGCCGAACATGTTTCCCATGCCTGAAATGCCTGGGGATTTAGCTTTCGCAGCAGTTGATGCGGCTTATTCAATGGGAAGATTCTACCTCGAGCCTGGAAAAGCACTGATCATGACTGGAAGATGGCCGGAGTGTAAATTTGGTAACGTGTGTGTTTGGAACCGATTCGGACAAACCCTAGATTATCGACATAGAAATGTATCGCTTAACCGATCAAACACTGTTTTAGAATCAGACGGAACTTTTAGGATATGTGTCTCAAGTGTTAAACCATCTGAACCAAATTGGCTCGATACTGAAGGCCTAGCTTACGGGTCAATTTTTTGGCGATTTTTTCTTCCGAGCGGAGACCTGTACCCTATCAACACTGAGTTAGTAGATTTATGATCTACCAAAAGCATCAATTCCCAATCTCAACTATTATTTGAATTATGAGTGTTGAGACTGATAGCTTGATCCGATCTTTTTGCGAAGCTTGGTCGAACAGTGATCTTGAAAAAATCATGGAGTTCTTTGATGAAGACGCCGTTTACCACAATATTCCTATGGAACCTGCAAAAGGGATCGATGACATTCGAGCCTTTATAGATGGTTTCTTTTCAATGGCTTCTTCTATCACATTCGATATTTTAAATCAGGTAGCAACAGAAACAACTGTGATGAACGAAAGAGTTGACACCCTAATAATCGGAGAGAATACGACTACTTTGCCCGTAGCAGGAATTTTCGAGATACGTAACGGGAAAATTATTGAATGGCGTGATTACTTTGACATGGCCCAGTTCTCTGGAGCCTAGGGCACTAACTTCTCACAAGCCGCCCAGGCCTAGATCCCGTATCTTCGTCAAAATCACGAATAGAAATTCCATTGCATAATGTATTGATATAGCCATTGACTGGTTGCATTAGGCGTGTTCCGCCTTTAGGTAAATCAGCATGAGGCACAGGAGGTGAAACCTTTAGCTCCTGATGGTCTATTACATTCAAATCGGCTCTTTTCCCTACTTCTAAAGTTCCTCGATCGTTGAAGCCATATAATTCAGCATTTAGCGCTGTTTGTTTTCTAACGATGAACTCTAAAGGTATCTTTTCACCTTTTTGCCTATCTCTTGTCCAATATGTTAACTGAGTTGTAGGCATACTTCCGTCACAAATCAAAGTGACGTGGGCACCGGCGTCACTAAGGCCAGTGACAGTGCTGGGATGAAGTAACATTTCATGCAGTACTTCCATCCGTGCAGGTAAGTCAACGGCGCTTAATGATGCGAATCTACTTCCTCCGTCTTCAAGCAAAAAGTCATAAAGGTAATTTATAGGGTCTACCGATAACGCCGTTGCCCGTGCCCCTATACATTCGCTTAGGTCAGGTTCGTAGTTCACTGGATCCTCTAAAGGGTAGAGAGCTGGTGCGGCGACATTAAATAAACCATAAACATTTTCCATTGATCCAGGCTCTTCAGGAGGTATGTCAGCTTCTCCAAGAATAGCATTTCGTATTTCTGGTCTGCTCATAACTGCGACTTTCTCTTGAAGTGGCAGATGTGCGACCTCTCTTAAGTAAGTTGGACGTCGCATAAATGCGTGATATCCGCTTAACCCAGTCAAAAAACCAATCGGCCGTGATGAAACTTGTGGGTAAATCTTTGCCCCTTTATCATTAGCAATTTCGGTGAGTTCTAGGATTTCGCGCCATGTTTCAGGATCATAATCGGGTGATTGAACGAGAGTGAAAGTGACTGGTCGTCCGCTCTGCATTGATACTTGGACCATTAGATCATGTTCTTCTTGTTGCGTAGCCTTTTCACCTCCTAGGCTTTCGAGTTTCCCTACCGTTCCTGCTGGGATCATCTGAAAAACACCTTTAGATGATTTTTTCATTGCTTCGGCGATTGCAAGGACTTCTTGGTGAGGAGCGAATGTTCCTGGAACAGGTTCACCCCAAAGAGATCGATGGCCAATTATCCGAGATGTGCTGAACCCTACTGCACCAGCATCTAGAGCTTCGGTAACTAACTTCCCCATCAAGGATAGATCATCCTCAGTGGCATCTTGATTCAATCTTCCACGCTCGCCCATTGCGTAGTACCGAAGTGAACCGTGTGCAATTTGAGCTCCAACATCTAGAGAGAACTCGCGAGTTTCAAGATAATCAAGGTATTCAGGAAAAGTTTCCCATTTGCCCCATTCCATACCCTCATGAAGTGCTGACCCAGGAATATCTTCTACACCCTCCATAAGTTCAATGAGTTCTTTTTCTTGACCCTCCAGTACTGGAGCAAAACCAACACCACAATTTCCCATGACAACTGTCGTCACTCCGTTATGTGAAGAAGGAGCCATTTCGCTATCCCAACTGACTTGACCGTCGTAGTGAGTATGAAGATCTATCCAACCTGGTGTCACAAGAGCACCATCGGCATCAATCACTCTTTTGGCAAGACCGTTTATTCGACCCCCAACTTCTGCGATACGACCGTCTTTGATGGCAACATCTCCAGTTTCAGGTTTATTGCCTAGTCCATCTGCTAAAGTTCCTCCCTTTACTATGCAATCAAACACCGGTTCCCCCTTGTTGTCTTTTTAAGAACTTTCAAAATCATAGCTTATGTGCCCGAGGTGGGACTTGAACCCACATGCCCCTGTTCGGAGCCGGGGGGTTTAAGCCCCCTGCGTCTGCCTATTCCGCCACTCGGGCCAATCATTCATTCACACTATAGAAGCATTCTTTCTTTAGTGACACCAGACTGACAATTCTACTGAGAAAGATTTTGACTTCTTCTACAGATATGATCTAATCGCTTTAACGGAAAGGAAGCTATGCAGGGTCTTCAAGAAAAGGTAGTGCTTATTACAGGTGCAGCAAAGGGTATGGGAGCTGCAGAAGCCAAAATGGCTGCTGAACGTGGTGCTACAGTAATAGTTACAGATGTGCTGGACGAACAAGGGCTAGAAGTAGCAGAATCAATCGGTAGCGACTATTTCCATCTTGACGTATCAGACAAAAAAAACTGGGCAGAAGTAATTAACTCAACTGTTGAAAAATTTGGCCGGATTGACGGGCTGGTTAACAATGCAGGGATTTTTATTCAGAAAACACTTTTTGATGACTCTCAGGAAGCTTTTGAAGCGATGGTGCGAGTAAATCAGCTCGGAACTTATCTAGGGATAGAATCCGTAGCTCCCATAATGAGAGATCAAAAAAATGGAAGTATTGTAAATATATCTTCAGCTGCTGGACTAAAAGGTCAGCGAAACATTGGATATGTAGCTAGCAAATTTGCTGTGACGGGAATGACTAAAGCGATTGCATTACAGTTGGCAGAATTTAATGTACGTTGCAACAGCGTTCACCCTGGTGCTATTTCTACGGATATGTCAAACAATTTAGGGGCGGACGATGTCTCAATGCTTACTAGAAAAACTCCTATGAAACGCGTGGGTGAACCTGAAGAAGTTTCTGAAGTAGTTATGTTCTTATTAAGCGAAGCTTCGAGTTACTTAACCGGATCTGAAATTGCGGTTGACGGAGGCTTCATTCTGTAGTCAGGCGGCAGGTGAAACAAAATCTTCTTCATATGTTGGCAATTTGTGCTCAGTAGCTTCAAAACCATTACTAGAAATTGAATCCCAAAGTAGATCCCTCAATTCAGATTCTCTATTAGATGGCTTGTTTGCCAATACGAATCCTTCGATGATGTCTGCCAATACAGCAAGCCAAGGTCTCTCTCTTACAACGATTGAGATTATTAACTTTTTGTCTGGCTGTTTTTTCACTGTCCTTTGGAACTTTGCTGTTGGAGGGGGGGACCGAAAGGTGGGAACATTAAATCCCCTTTGGTTTGCTATCCGTTCAAGTGTTCTGACAACTTTCACAAATTTTATTGAATACGATTCCGCCATAAAACAATTATGGATAATGCCTGTGACATTTTAGTAGCTTGAGATAAAGCTAACTCATTGCAGTAGATAGAGCTAGATTAGGATTGTGGAGAACCAAACAGATCTTAATCCGTCTCAACTGAATGTTCTTCAGCAACTTGGTTCAAGACTTGAGGACCGACCACAATTCGATGATGATTTGCAAGAGTTCCTTAAAAGTAATCTTGATGAGAAGGGAAGAGAACTATCTTCATCTATTCCCCCAAATGAAACTCTATACATTAGCAAATACCACCTAAATCAGGTTATGCGCTGTGAGAAGCAGTTTTTATCAGATCGTGAAGAGCAATTTGAATGGAGTGTCCCTACCGCTAGAGGAACGATTTCCCATAAAGCAATTGAGCTTTCAGCTTTTTGGAATCAGCCTAGAGTTGATCCATTAACTCTAGTTGACGAAGCTATTGACAGGTCTAAAGAAGGTAGCGATGGGTTAGGGAAATGGCTAAGGAATCTTTCTGAGGGAGATGTAGCTCAGCTTCGCGGTGATGTCAATAATCGTGTTGCTTCCTTCCTTGAGACATGGCCGCCGTTGGAAAAACAATGGAGACCTATGCTTGAAGCTCCAGTTCGAGTTGACCTAGCTAATGGAAATATCATTCTTTCAGGAAAAGTAGATCTTTCTTTGGGAAGGCCTTTAGGGAGTACAGCTGGCAAAGTTATCGTAGATTTTAAGACCGGAAACTTTTATCCTGCACACAGGGAAGATGTTAGGTTCTATGCATTGTTAGAAACAATCCGAATTGGAGTTCCCCCTAGACTAGTAGCGACTTATTACCTTGACCGTGCCGAATTCTCACCAGAAGTAATATCGGAACAGGTATTAGAGGCGTCTTTGAATCGCGTCGTGGATGGAATGACAAAAATGATTGAGATTCTGTATCAGAACCGGGAACCTGAGCTTTGCTCTTGGGAAAGATGCTCCTGGTGCTCTGAAGAGGATATATAGATTTAAGACAACTGCCTAATATCGTCTGCCATTTAAGAAAACGCTACGATGGAGCATAAGACATATACCTTGTAAAGAAAGTGAACACATGGATTTTATTCAAGTTGAGATTACCGATAGAGTCGCCACGCTTACGCTCAATGACCCTCAAAAGCGCAACGCTATCAATTTAAAAATGAACGATGAGATTTGCGCGACATTGGATACTTTAGAATCTGATGCTGGTGTTGGTGCTCTGATATTAACTGGATCTGGGAAAGCCTTTTGTGCTGGCGCCGACCTTGCTGACCTTTTGGCTGCACGCGAACGGGAAAATATTCAGGATATCTATAGAGGATTTCTGAGAATAGCCGACTCAAGTCTACCTACTGTTGCTGCAGTGAACGGAGCAGCTGTAGGGGCTGGAATGAACATGGCATTAGCTTGTGATATTGTCCTTGCTGCTGAATCGTCTCGATTTGATAGCCGTTTTCTTGCGATTGGCATACATCCCGGTGGTGGACATACTTGGCGTCTTAGATCCCGCACTAATGACCAAGTTATGCGAGCTATGGTTCTCTTCGGTGAGGTTTTGGATTGTTACCAAGCCGAGAAATACGGATTAGCTTGGAAAGTGTCATCTGATGACTCTCTACTTCACGATGCAATGGAAATCGCTTCCAAAGCCTCTTCCTATCCTAAAGACCTTACAGAAGCTACCAAATCTGCTTTTCAAGGACTGCCATCAATTGATACCTCGTCAGATGCTGTTCGGCATGAAGTTGGGCCACAAGTTCTTTCAATGGAATCGGAGGAGTTTAAGCACCTGGTGAAAGCATTACAAGAAAAAATTAGATCAAAGTAATTAATCTACCCACTCGGCAAGCAATGATAATGAGCGTTGGCCCCATTCTTCGGAGGTCATTGCAAATCGTATGTGGTCTTCCCACATACCGTTAATTTCTAGATATTTTTGAGCTATTCCTTCGTTCCGTAGTTCAAGTTTTTCAACCACTCGACGACTTGAAGCGTTACGTGGGATTATAGCTACCTGAACTCTATGAAGATTTAACTCTTCAAACGCAAAACGTAACAGAAGAACAAGCGATTCTGGAGTATAACCTCTCCCAGCTTTTCGATTATCTATCCAATAACCGACATAACAATTCTGGAATGGTCCTCTTTGAATAGATGAAATATTTATTTCGCCGCTAAATTCTTCGTCTACGAAAATTCCAAACCCATAACCCGAACCCAAATGTCGTTCTCTGTCTCTTGCATTGCATCGGGTTGAGAAGGCATTCTTATCGTTAATGACATCTGGAGTTCCCGCTGGTCGAGTTGGTTCCCATTGAGTTAACCAATCCACGTTAGCGTTTCTCACTTCTGACCATTGCTTAAAGTCATCTGATTGAAGAGGTCGCAACTCTATGCGTCTACCTTTCAAAACATCACTTATAGGTGTTAGTTGCGGTCGGAAACGAGATTGCCTCATTAGCTTTTTATACTTCCAGTGTGGTCACTTATTCTTAGTTTGAGACCCTAGTCGTCTTTGCTTTAGAACTGCGACTCGCGAGCTTAAATGTTGTGTTTAAAGACTGAGCGTTAAACCATCAAGAATGTCTTTTTCAGAAACAAGTATTTCTTCGAAGTTGAACTTACGCATAACTTGCACGAGTATACATAACCCTCCAACAATTACATCTACTCGTCCTTTTTCCATCCCCGGGTTAGATAAACGGCCATTTCTATCATCTGTGACTAATAGCCTAAAAACTTCTTCAATTGATTCTTTAGACATGCGATGGCCATGAACTTTGTTATAGGAATACGAATCTAGGCCCTGTTCAATCATCGAAGTTGTAATTACAGTTCCCGCTACACCTATTATTGTCGTGGCTTGATTCAATGACGGTATTTCCATTAGAACATCATCTAAATGTAAATCTATGAGTGAGAGCGCAGCGGAAAGTTCCTCCGGAAGAGGCGGATCGTTCTGAATAAAACGCTCAGTCAAGCGCACGCAGCCAACGTCTGTCGAAAGGAAAGATTCGCATTCCTCTTGCCCAAAAGCGAATTCGGTCGATCCACCTCCGATATCTATCACAAGAAAAGGTGCTTTAGATTTGTTGAGTTCGGATGTAGCTCCCTGAAAAGAAAGTTTTGCCTCTTCAAGGCCGCTTAGACACTCAGTTTTTTTTCCGATTATGTCTTCTGCTGCATCTAGAAATACTTGCCCATTGTCTGCATCTCTAACTGCAGATGTTGCAACTACGCGTACTTGGGATACGTCATGTTTAGATAGTTCTTCTTTGTACCCAAATAGAGTAACTAAAGTGCGGTCAATAGCTGACGGAAGAAGACTATGTTGTGAATCAACACCCTCGCCAAGGCGAGTTATCTGTGTTTGTCGGGTGATCGTTTGGTATTCATGATTGTCGTTCTTTTTTGCTATCAGCAAACGCGTGCTATTAGTTCCACAATCAATGGCTGCGATAATTGAATCCATATTATTCTTTTAGGTCTTCCGCTATTAATTTTTGCTCAGTCCAGATCCCAACTGGGTCATCTCCTCCAGCTAGAAACCATGCATAATGGGCGTGAAGGCATTTGACTCCGACTCGTGTTCCACCGACTCCACCCGTAGGGGCAGGGCCAGAGTGCGAGTCTGGAATCATTTTATTTCTTTCTTTTTTATATCTTTCATGAGCTGAATCTATTTTACCGAGACCTATTTCTGCTTCGGCAATTGGGATTGCTCCATTGGATTCAAGTCTACTAATACGTAATTTATCTACTGGATCTATCAACCAATAGAGGGTCGGCATAGGCGTTCCGTCATCAAGAAAAGGTGCATTCTTAATGACTCGTGGAGTGCCATCACTCCTTCTCACTGCGATTTCAAATTTGCCTTGCGGTCGCCTACCCAGTAATTCCTCAACTACAAGGATTTCTTCTTTATTGTGTTCATCCATCGGATTAACTCTGTTCAAAGAATGACATACCTGATAACCATAAATATGGCCACTGCGAGAAATGCTAGGGGGGCTCCAAATCGTTTTAGAACTGGTAGAGCAACAATTTTTAACAGGTTCAGTTCAGTTTCGGAATTCTTCTCATCTTCGCCATCTTCTGATGGGGCAGGATTCTCGTTGCCTTCTGTATCAAGGATTTCCTCAAGGTTGTTCGCGAATTGTGTCATTAATTTACCGCTCACATCGCTAATTGCCCCTCGGCCAAATTGAGCGACTTTGCCAGTGATAGTTAACTCAGTAAGTACTTTGACGTTAGTGACATTCGATGAGACTTCAGAAAGTTGAGCAGTGATTAGTGCGCTAGCATTACCCGCTCCACGAGTGTCTCGGCCATCACCTTTGATCACGACTCTTTTGGAACTTTCATCTTTCTCTTGGTAAGTTGCAATTCCTTTGTATTGTGCTGTGATAGGGCCAACTTTTATTTTTACTGCTCCTTTGAAATTGTCACCTTCAACTTCTTGGAGTTCTGCGCCTGGCAAACACGGAGCTATCCTTTCAGGCGTATTAAAGGCATTCCAGACCTCTTCTATTGGTGCATTAACTTCAATTTCATTACTTAGCTCCATCGTTCTAGATCACTCCTTGTATCAATATCTACTGGACTTCCTTCGCATACTACCTCATTGAGTAAGTCTGGCCGCAGCCGAAGAAGAGATCGTGCACCTTCGTCACCAGAAATCGGGATAAGAGACCATAATTCGTTTTGTATCTTTACAGGCGGTCGCCGGCTTCCAGTAAATGTTGCTGTAACTAGTTGCCCCTCCGCTTCTGTCACCGCCTTCCAAGCACTACTCGGAACAAGGGGCATATCTCCTAACCCCACAGTGATTGATGAATAGCCATCGTGGCTTGCAACTGCGATGGCGCTTCTCAATGAAGTCACTTGACCTTGTTCAAAGTTATGGTTTTGCACGACAGTAATTTTTTCTGAAGAGAGATTGAGAGTGCTTTCTTCAAAGAGGTTAATAGCTCCTGAAACTAGATAAATATCAGTAAAGTCGGCTTCAATAACATTATCAATTACCCATTGAAGGACGGGCTTCCCTCGAAAGTCTGCCAGTAGCTTATGAGTTTGACCTGAGTAACGTTCCCCTTTACCAGCGGCAAGAATGATTGCAGCCGTTCGGTCGTCCACAACAGGCTTGTATACATTTTCTTCGTCCACTATCTTATTCTAGATAGGCGCATGACAGGACATGCCTATTGAGGTAAATCTTTTAGTAATCGCCGTGTATCGGCCCGCTACCTAACTTGAGATGCGGTGCTTCTCTGCCAGTTCTCATCGCTATGATTTCGCCACATATTGAAATCGCTGTTTCTTCTGGAGTTCGCGCACCAAGGTCAAGGCCGATCGGAGACATAATTCGTTTAAAATCATCATCTTGTATTCCTGCTTCAATTAAACGTTCCATCCGATTCTGATGTGTTCTCCTGCTCCCCATAACGCCTATGTATCCAACTCTTGTTTTTAAAGCTGCAGTGATAGCTGGTACATCGAATTTGTTGTCATGAGTGAGAACACATACTGCGTCTCTTGGACCTAAAGTTTCCCCATGTTTTTTGAGCAATTCGTCAGGCCAAGCATTTTCCACAGTATCAGCTTTTGGGAAGCGTTCTTTAGTAGCAAAAACTGATCGAGCATCGCAAACAACTACTTTATAGCCTAAAACCTTTGCGATCTTCACAAGTGCTGCTGTGAAATCGACTGCCCCAAAAATAAACATTTGAGGTGGAGGTGCGAAACTTTCAATAAATATTGATAATGCTTCTTCTCTTGCCTCCCCCAAAAGGCCGTAATGCCTTATGCTAGTCCTTCCTGCAGCTAGTTCACCTGCCATATCTCTAGATAGGACTCGATTAAGTGTTTCGTTACCTAAAGATCCCATTGTCGAGCCATCTGCGAGAAGGAGCATCTTACTCCCCTGACCTTCTCCAGTGATTATTGTTGCGAGCGCTACAGGCTGCCCTTGCTCTACATCAGTTCTAAATTGGTTAAATAGGTCAGACACTTTCGTTACCAATCGAAGGGTTCTATATACAGATTTATCGTTCCACCGCATGTAAGCCCAACAGCGAAAGCCTCATCATCGCTGTATCCAAAAGAAACTATTTTTCTCTCTCCAGATTTAATGATTTCTAGTGCTTCAGTGACAACTGCGCCTTCAACGCACCCACCAGAAACTGATCCCGATACTTTCCCTTCTTCGTTCACAGCCATCGATGCCCCTGCATCTCGTGGGCCAGAACCTTCTACAGAAATTACGCGTGCTATAGCAATTTTTTTGCCTTGCTTTTGCCATTTCTCTAAGTCTTCAAGAATTTCTCTCATAACTCTCCTTATTCTGTTAATAATTCTGCTAGTTCACTTAAGGACTCTAAACTATGCCCTTCAATAAATTTGTCTACAAAGGGTAATGCCGCTGCCATGCCTTGTGCTAGTGGCTCGTAACCAGGTGAAGCTTTTAATGGGTTCATCCAGACAACTTGGTGGGAAATTCTACTTAATCTTCCCATCTGCTCGGCCATTATGTCAGCATCTCCGCGGTCCCAACCATCCGAAAGAATAACTATTGTTGAGCCTCTACCCATGCCTCGTTGACCCCAGTCATTAATAAATTCTTGCAAAGATTCACCAAGTCGAGTTCCTCCTGACCAGTCAGCAACAGATTTTGAGGCATCTCCTAGCGCTACGTCAAGATCTTTATTAGAAAGCTCTCTAGTAACTCTCGTGAGACGAGTCCCCAATGTAAAAGCCTCTACTTTGGTTCTTCCCACTATTACTGCCTGGATAAACCGTAAGAGTGCTCGTGAATAGATTTCCATTGACCCTGAGACATCTAACAGAAAAACGATTTTTCGTTTCTTTTCGCCTTGCTTAATGAAGTAACGCTTTACAGGTTCACCGTCAGTCCTAAACGAGGACCTGATCATAGTTTTCAAATCTGGAAATTGAGTTTGTTTTAGTGATGCGACTTTCCTTCTTGATTGACTTCTTCCGCCTATCAAATTAATAGATTTCATAAGCTCGTAGGCTTCTCTAAGTTCTTCCTCAGAGTAAAGCGCGAAATCCTTATCTATGAGGATTTCCGAGTGCGAATATTTCAAAGGGCTAATGTTTTCATTGTTGTTGTTCTTCTCATCCTTCTCAGTGCTATCAAGGTCAATATCTGCCGCTGCTAGCGTCTCGTCCTTTTGAAAAGGATCTTTTATGTCCACTTGAATAGACCCTTCCCAAAATGAGTCAAAGGCCTCATCGTATAGTGGTATGTCATTTGGTTGCGACAATAAAGTACTTCTACCTGCCCAATAGACATTTCTACGTTCATGCACACCGATCACACTCAAAGCCTTGTGATAGGTAATTGTTGATGCAATAGGAACGTTTATTCCCATAACCCGTAAATAAGTAACGAAGCTCTGAGCGAGTACCTCGGGGGTTCTAGACAGTGTGTGAACGTCAGCCGGCACGTGCATAGGCATTATGTAAAACTTGGTCTAAATTTTCGTTGTTAACTTTTTCCTGGTCTTCGCGATATTTGAGGAGTGCACCTATCGAAGAAATCACTGCTTCCTCAGTAAGTTCTCTACTACCCAGACGTTCAAGTGCCATCGCCCAATCTATACTTTCAGATACTCCAGGTGGTTTATACAAACTCATGTCTCGAATCTGTTCTACTACTGCTGCTATTTGCCTTACAAGGAGAGGAGCTACCTCAGGAGCCTTGGCTTTTAGTATCTGTATTTCACGGTCATAGCCTGGATGTTGTACCCAGTGATAAAGACATCTCCTTTTTAAAGCATCATGGACATCTCTGGTTCGGTTTGAAGTAACAATAACTATTGGCGGGATAGGAGCAACGAAGTTTCCTATTTCTGGAATAGTTACGGAGTAGTCAGAAAGCAATTCAAGTAAGAAAGCCTCAAATTCGTCATCAGCTCTATCAATCTCATCTATCAAGAGCACTGGAGGTAGCTCTTTTTTATGATCTATTGCTTTCAGTAAGGGCCTCCGAATAAGGAATCGCTCACCGTATAGCTCGTCTTCAAGGGTCTTTTCGTCAACTTCCGCAGCTCTTCCGGTAGCTTCTGATGTTCGTAGATGTAGAAGTTGACGTGAGTAGTCCCACTCATACATAGCTTGAGATACGTCAAGACCTTCATAGCACTGAAGTCGTATTAAATCAGTTTGTATCCAGTCAGATAGAACTTTTGCTACTTCCGTTTTTCCCACACCAGGATCACCTTCAAGAAACAAAGGACGCTGGAGAGTCAAACTTAGGAAAATTGCTGAGGCAAGACCATCGGAGGCAAAATAACCACAAGATTCAAGTCCCTGTTGTACCTCTTCAATATCTTTAGGTCTAGATAAGTCCATGCTTCCTAATCTACAGGGATCTCTTGGGCCTCAATACAAGCAAATAGTTCATTTTTTGAATTCTTTGTTTTTTACAATCCGGCTTCTTGTAGACCACGCTTGACGAGAACTCGCGCAAGGTGCTCTCTGTACTCGACAGAAGCATTAATATCAGATGTTGGCTCTGTCTCTTCTGCTGCTAGTTCAGCAGCATCTTGAGCATTTGCACCGTTTGCAATTGCTTCTTCAACAGCGGTAGATCGAAATGGGGTTGAATGCATATTGACTAACGAAACTCCAGCAGTAGAACCATTTATTAAGACTGAAGCTCCTACGATTGCCCAGTCTTGAGCTCTTCGATTAAATTTCTGAAATGACCATTTAGCGTCTGGAACGCTGGGTACTCTAATTTCAGTTAACATCTCAGTCTCGTTGAGATCAGTTTCAAGAAATCCTGTAAAAAAATCATCTATAGGGATCTCTCTTGTCCCATTCCGTCCAGAGACAATGACAGTTGCTCGCAAAGCAAGTAGTGCAGAAGGAATATCCGATGCGGGATCGCCATGAGCTATTGCCCCGCCGATCGTCCCTCGGTGCCGCACCTGTGGGTCCCCTACGTTATGAGTAGCTTCTGCTAGAAGACCAGCGTTAGCTCTAATTAGTGGGTTATTCTCAATATCACAATGACGGGTTAATGCTCCGATTTGGAGATACCCATCATGTTCTTTGACATATTTTAATTCTTCAAGTCGATTTATATCAACTAAATACGCTGGAGCAGCGAGCCTAAATTTCATCAGTGGAAGAAGCGAATGCCCACCAGCAATTAATTTAGCTTCGTCACCTTGCTCGCCAAGAACTTCTAGTGCTGCATCAACAGAATCGACTCTTACATATTCAAAATTTGCTGGGATCATCCTACGCCTCGCTTACCTGAAGAACTGCTTTGACGATATTGTGATAACCGGTGCAGCGACAAAGATTACCTTCTAAACCTTCTCTGACTTCTGTTTCTGTCAGTGAATCATTTTCTTCCACAAGGGAAACACAAGCCATGACCATTCCTGGTGTGCAATAACCGCACTGAAGTGCGTGGCATTCATGAAATGCTTGCTGCATTGGATGAAGTTGACCATCCGGTTCAGCAAGGCCCTCTATTGTCTTTACTTCCATCCCGTCAACCTGCGCCGCAAGGACTGTACAGGATTTAATTGACTCGCCGTTTAAATGAACGGTGCATGCTCCACATGATGATGTATCGCATCCGATGTTTGTTCCGGTCAAATTTGCGGATTCTCGAATGTATTGAACCAAAAGAGTTCGCGGTTCAACATCATGTGTTTGCTTGACACCATTTATGCTCAAACTTACTTCCACTTACTTCCCCTTTTCTCTAAAAAGGAATCTAGTACATCTGAAGGGTCAAACACTAACTCAATTTATATATCAACTTTTCGGTAGCAGATCCTAGCCCAAATAGCTGTACCTATTATCAAAAGCAGCATAGCTACCAATCCAGACTGGGTTTGCTTCCACGTTACCTCACCAAGGAAACCCTGTCGACACATTCTGATCACATGAGAAATAGGATTGAATCTCGCAATTCCGTTTAGCCAACCCTCTATTGCTTCTAATGGAGCTTGCCCAACCGATAAAAACATTGTACTGAACATGACGATTTGGGCTATGGCCAGAGATTTTATGGATTTAAAAATGAAAACAATACCAAGCACAAAAAAAGCCATTATCGCAGCAAGGCCAATTGCAGATATGTAGACCATGACAAATCCAATTAGACCACCTGGCATTTCTGCTCCCAAGAAAGCAAAAGCAACTAGAAGAACTGCTGTAGTTGGGATCACTGATCTGCAAATTGAATAACCTACGAGACCTGCCATTAGGACATACGGATTTACGGGAGATATTCTAAGCCTGTCAAAAAAACCATTTTCAAGGTCAGTTGCTGTTAACCCTCCTCCTCCCATGCCTGAGAATGCTGCGCCTTGGAGAACAGCCCATGCTGTCATCCAATTTACTGCCTTGTCAGTTCCATAACCCTCTAGTTGGACAACCGAAGCGAAAGAACCACTAAACGCGACGACGAAAAAAATCGGCATAATTATTGTCGGGAGCATTAGTGAAGGTAATCTCCTCATGCGCATTAGGCCACGCGCAACGAAGGCCTTACTTACAAGAAATGAATGGCCTTTAACGTATTCAGTAGTCGTCATGATGCTGCAGCCAACCGTCTTTTGAGTTGCGAAGTCGCTGTAGTAACACCAGCAGTTGCAATTAGAGAGACTATTCCGACCGCTTTGGCAAGGTTTGACCATGAAAAGCCTTCAACTGTTAAAGCTCGCGTCCAATCTATTACCCATGTAAGCGGGTTCCATTTCGCAATTGCACCATACCAACCATCCATTAACTCAACTGGGAAAAATGCTGAGCTCACAAAAATAAAAACAAACATCAACGGGAAAAGAGAATTTACTACTTCTTGTGATCCAGTTTTTAACGCAACTGCTATTAAGAAACTACCAACGGCCATGGCCAGGTAGGAGGTGATAAACATTAACGCAATTGCACTTACTAAACCTCCAGCAAGGTTTGCTCCGAAAAGGAAAAAGATCGAAATGAGTATTGTTGCTTGCACTAGACCATAAGCAAAGGCACTTGCCAGTCGAGCTATCAATATTGACGGTCTTGATACCGGCGATGATAATAATCGATCCATAAACGAATTTTCTATGTCACCTGCCAAGTCCGTAGCACTATTTGTTGACCCGAACAGAACTCCTTGGATTACACATGCTGGCAAAATAAAATCCAAAAAGCTGATATCGGCATACGGGAAATCTGGAAGATTCACGGCTTTACTGAATTGAGAGGAGTACACAGCTGCTAGGAGTAAAGGGAAAAAAAGACTTGGTGCCCATGATTGCGGTTGCCTAATCATCCCGAGGACGCTTCGATGTGAAAGTTGTAATGTTTGGGTTAGTAAATTTTTTGATTTCATTAACAGTTAATCCGTACTCTCGCCACCTTCAAGACGACGGCCGGTAGCATCTGCAAACACATCATCTAAACTTGGCTCGTCTAACTCAACGTGCTGAACCTCAATTGATTGATCTTCAAGTGCTTTCAAAACAACTGTAATTCCTCTTGTACCTGCGTTGAGACCAATTGCGATCCTTCCTTTTCGAGCAGGCCGTTCATCACCAAATTGCAGCATTATTTCCTTGGCGGATCTTAAATCTTTATCCCAGACGTCTACGCGCAAAGTTGGGGCACCTACTTGTGTTTTGAGCATGGTCGGGGTTCCCTCACGAACAATCTTACCTTCATCGATAATCGCTATTCTTTGAGCTAATTGATCTGCTTCTTCTAGATATTGAGTTGTTAGAAAGACTGTTGTACCAATTTCTTGGTTTAGGTTTCGGACCTCTTCCCATAGCGCTAATCTGCTGGTTGGGTCTAAGCCTGTTGTCGGCTCATCAAGAAATAGAACTTCGGGTTCGTGAACTAACGACAATGCAAGATCCAGTCTTCTCCGCATGCCCCCGGAATAAGTGCCGACTCTTCGATCTCCAGCTGCTGTCAATCCGACGCGTTCAAGAAGCTCGCCACACCTTATACGTGCTTTTCGTTTGGGGATGCCATGGAGAACTGACTGGAGTCTAAGTAATTCGTTCCCGGTCATCAGAGGATCGATTGCAGCATCTTGTAATGCAACTCCAATTTTTTCTCTGACATCACCCGCATTACTCACTACATTGTGGCCAGCAACCCAAGCCTCGCCACTCGTTGGCTTTAAAAGAGTAGTCAACATACGAACGGCGGTAGATTTCCCAGCTCCATTTGGCCCTAGGAAACCAAAAACCTCCCCTTTCGAAACAGCTAAGCTAATTCCATCTACCGCTATCAAGTCCCCAAAAGTACGCGTTAAATTCATGGCTTCAATTGGATTTTGCACTTAACCTCCGATTGCTTCAGCTAAGTGTGTGAAAGGCCAAACTGAGGGAAGCCTAACTGGTGCGGGTGCAGGTGGCGGAACAGCAAAAGCTTCTTCTCCAGGTCGAATTAAGCCAAAATTCTGTCTTGCAAGCCATTCTATTTCAGTTGGCAAATATAACTCTTGTTGTCTTTGCTCAAGGATTACAAATTCATTTCCTATTTCTACTAGTTCACTTTCTTTTATTGAGAGTTCTTTCCCTTGCTCGTTCCAGAGCTGGAATGAGTCAAAACTCCACCACAAAATAAGAAAGGTTGCTAGAACTACTAAAACACCTAGCGTTATTTTTCGGGTTCTTTCAGCTGCTATTGACTCTTGGTTTATTTCTCGCTGTAAGACAGTCATATCATCTGCCTTTCAATGCTTTGATTCCGCGAAAAGCTGCGGCATCCCCAAGTTCTTCTTCTATTCGAATTAGTTGATTATATTTAGCAACTCTTTCGCTACGAGATGGCGCGCCAGTTTTTATTTGACCGCAATTAGTTGCTACGGCTAAGTCAGCAATAGTTGTATCTTCAGTATCTCCAGACCTATGAGACATAACTGATGTGTATCCATGCCTTCCTGCTAGATCAACCGTTTCGAGTGTTTCCGTTAAGCTTCCGACTTGATTAACCTTTATTAATATTGAATTAGCTGTTCCTCTATCAATTCCCATCTGTAACCGTCGGGTATTTGTTACGAAAAGGTCGTCGCCAACGAGTTGGACCTTGTCTCCAATCCTTTCAGTAAGTTCTCTCCATCCATCCCAATCTTCTTCATCCATGCCGTCTTCAATTGAAATTATTGGGTAATTGCTGACTAAATTCTGAAAGTATTCAGCCATTTCTTTAGGAGTTAGTACTCTTTTCTCTCCTGAAAGAACATATTGCCCTTCGCTGAATAGTTCAGAACTTGCTGGGTCTAAAGCAATTGCTATTTCTTCTCCTGGAATAAAACCAGCTTTTTCTATAGATTCAACCAACAATTGAACTGCGGCTTCGTTTGAAGCAAGGTCTGGGGCAAATCCACCCTCATCTCCTACTGCAGTTGAAAGGTTTTTTTCTTGCAAAACCATTTTGAGCGTTTGGTAACATTCAACCCCCCACTGGAGTGCTTCCGAAAAGGATGCTGCTCCTGCTGGCATAATCATAAACTCTTGGAGATCAATATTATTATCTGCGTGTTCACCCCCATTTAGTACGTTCATCATTGGAACAGGCAAAACATGTGCTGCAGTGCCACCAAGGTATCTGTATAAGGGTTGATTTAAAGAGGATGCTGCAGCTTTCGCTACTGCTAGCGAGACGCCCAATATGGCATTAGCCCCAAGATTTGCTTTGTTTTCAGTCCCGTCTAGAAGAAGCATTGTTCTGTCTATGTTTCGTTGATCTTGGGCTTCCAAACCTAAAATTTCATCAGCGATGATGTTATTGACGTTCCCTACAGCTTGAAGAACTCCTTTACCTAAGTATCTTTTTTCTCCATCTCTCATCTCAACCGCTTCAAAAATTCCTGTTGAAGCTCCAGATGGAACTGCCGCACGTCCTAACGAACCGTCGGCTAGGGTAACTTCCACTTCAACTGTTGGGTTTCCACGTGAGTCAAGTATTTCTCGACCAAGAACTTTTTTGATTGTGCTATCAGTCATGCGACATTCTTCCTTGAAATCCAGGGCACTTTGGGGGGCAATTAGCTTCTAAAATTCATTTTAAGCGATCTTTAGAGGAATTGGCTTTATCCCTTTGATGATAGTCCGTCTAGGAAGCTTATTAATTCTTCAGCGGCTTTCTCAATTTCAGGTATACGCAAAAATAATTCCTTTTGCTCTTCCTTATATATTGAGTGCTCGTAGACTCTGGTCGTTCTGACTTTCTGAGAAGGGCGAAGGGAAATTGGTGAAATTCGAATATTCCATTTGGGTTTTCCAAAACCATGTACTTTTAGTGCTTGTATTTCTGTTATCCCCTGTTCTTGGGCTCGAGTTCGTAAATATGCAAACTGCAGAAGATTCGTTGCTACTTCTGGAGGCTCGCCATAACGATCTAGCCATGCCGATTGGATTTCTTTAACATCGTTTTCATTCTGCACCGAGGAAAGAGCCCTGTATGCTTCTAATCTTGATTGCTCTCTTGGGATGTAGTCGCTTGGAATATAGGCAGTTTCAGGTAGTTCAACGAGAATCTCGGAGTGAGATTCTTTAGGAACACCTCGTAATTCGTCAACGGCTTCGGTTACTAATTTACAATAGAGGTCATAGCCAACTGCCGCGATATGCCCTGATTGCCCGGTTCCAAGAAGGTTTCCTGCTCCTCGTATTTCTAAGTCTCGCATAGCTATTTTGAAGCCAGATCCTAATTCGGTTGTTTCTCCAATTGTTCGGAGTCTTTCGTATGCGTCTTCAGCTAAATTCTGCCCTTTAGGAGTAAGGAGATAAGCATAGGCTTTTGTTCCTGATCGACCGACGCGTCCTCGTAACTGGTGCAATTGCCCAAGCCCTAAACGGTCGGCCCTATCAACGATCAAAGTATTCACAGATGGCATATCTATGCCTGATTCAATAATAGTTGTGCATACGAGAACGTCGTATTTTTTTTCCCAAAAGTCAATAACTACTTGTTCTAAAGACCCTTCATCCATTTGGCCATGTGCAACAGCAATTCTTGCTTGCGGCACTTTTTCTTTTAATTTCTCAGCAATAATATCTATATCTGAGACTCGATTGTGTACGAAAAAAACTTGCCCGTCACGTAATTGCTCTCGGCGTATCGCTGCGACAACAATTGAATCGTCGTAATCCCCAACATAGGTCAATATGGGTTGCCGGTCAGTTGGTGGCGTGTGAAGTAACGTTAGGTCTCGAATGCCAGTCAAACTCATTTCTAAAGTTCTAGGGATAGGTGTAGCAGTAAGAGTCAAAACGTCTACGTTTGACTTCATTGATTTGATTCGTTCTTTATGAGAAACGCCAAATCTTTGTTCCTCATCAATTATCAAAAGACCCAGATCTTTAAAATGAACATCTTCTGAGAGTAGCCGGTGAGTTCCGATCACTAAATCAATTTCTCCCGTGGCGACCTTCTTGACAACTTCTTTGGATTGTTGTTGGGAGAGGAATCGACTTAATACCGCTATACGAACTGGAAACGGATTTAATCTTTCTGTGAAAGTTTGGAAATGCTGTTGCGCCAATAGTGTTGTTGGCACCAAAATGGCGACTTGTTTACTGTCAAGAACAGCTTTAAATGCTGCCCGAAGAGCGATCTCTGTTTTCCCAAACCCCACGTCGCCACAAACAAGTCGGTCCATTGGCTTAACTTCTTCCATGTCTAGCTTGACATCTTTCACAGCTGATAATTGATCTGGTGTTTCTTGATATTGGAAAGAATCTTCGAGTTCATTCTGCCAATGGGAATCAGGTGAAAATTTGAATCCTTGAGATGCTTCTCTTTTCTGATAGAGGACCACTAGTTCCTGCGCTATCTTCTGTATCTCTTTACGGACGCCGGTTTTTGTCCTAGTCCAGTCAGCACCACCCATTCGGCTCAATGACGGAATACTGCCGCCTGTGTATTGGCTAACTTGGTATATTTGGTCGGTCGGCACGTAAAGTTTGTCTCCACGTCGGTATTCAAGTAGCAAATAGTCTCTTTCGTTCCCGACTAAAGTTCTTTTCACAATTCCTTGGTACAGGGCAATTCCGTGGTGCTCGTGGACCACGAAAGAACCCTTTCGAAGGTCTTCTACTTGCGACGTGGGTGGAGAAATTTTTTTTCTAGGAACTCTATGTGAACGTCGTTTACCATAGAGCTCCGATTCTGAGATTATAGCGGTTTTGATATCTGGCAAAATAACGTTTATTTGGCTTGGAGTCGAGGTAATAAAAACGCCTTTCTTAACTTCGATATTCTCCTTTTCGGGCATTTTTTCTGCTGTAACATCTATTAAATCTAATTTTGACTTCATTAAAGACGCTGCGGTTTCTCCTTCTACAGTAAGGATTACGCAGTACCCGTCGTCTAAAAAATCAGTTATTTGCTCATGCAGTGTTTTAACCGAATCTTGAAATCTTCTTGTCGCTAGAGTCGGAATGGTCGGATCTGGGGTTGAGGTTATGAAGTTTAATATTTTCTTGTTCTTTTGCGATAATGCCTTTTCAAGATCAATGTGAAGTTTAGGAAAATCCTGATCTGCTTCTATTCCCCACGTTTCCGCTAACGTTACGGCTAGATTTTCTTCTTCAGTCATTAGGTCTTGAGATCTTTGAAAAATCTTTTGCGGATCGAATAAAAAAATAGTGCCTTCGGTTGGGAAAAGATCTATGAACGTTTCTTCTGTTTCAGTTACCCATGGAAGCCATGACTCCATGCCCTCAAAAAATTCTTGATTTGCAAAACGCTGCCAATGCTCTTTTCCCCAGGATTGAGTCTTTAAAAGCTTGTTTGCTTTATTTTGTATTTCAGCGGATGGGAACAGTTCACGGGCTGGAAAAATTTGTACTCTCTCTTTAGCTTCTTTTGATCTTTGGTCAGCTATAGAAAATTCTGTTAAGCGTTCAATTTCATCACCCCATGTATCAATTCGGATAGGAGTGTTTGAAGTTGAAGGAAAGATATCAATGATTGAGCCTCGAACTGCGAATTCGCCTCGTCGTTCAACTTGTGATGTTCGCTGATACCCATAATCAATAAGAGACTGTAGAAGGTTTTCGTAATTGATTTCTTGGCCTTGAGTTAGTTCCATAGATCCTATGGAGGAACTTGGAGTTAGGATTTGCGAAACAGCTCTAGCTGTTCCGACTATTATTGAGGAAATCGGTTCGTTCCTAAGCGTTGATAATACGGAATTTCTTTTACCCATTGTTTCAATTGATGGGCTAATCCTTTCAAAAGGAAGCGTTTCCCAAGAAGGGAAAAGCATAATGTCAAAACCATGAAGGATTTTTGATAAATCATCAGCAAATTGCCTTGCTTCCTCTTCTGTTCTCGTCACTATCAGCGTAGGTGTTCTTCCCACCAAAGTTATGTAGGAACTAACTACTAGGGTTCTTGCATTATCTGGAATTAGGAAATTCTTTTGCTTTCCAGAAAGCATTTGAGTAAGAACTGCTTGATCATTCAGTTCAAGTAGACAGCTATCAAATACTGCCATTGAACTTATTCATAGTTTGTTCATATCCAGAAGAAAGAAGACTTTGGATAACCTCAATTGATCTTCCTATACAAGTTTCGATTTCTTCTTGTTCGTTTTTAGATGGTCGTTTCAGAACATAGTTTTTACCTAATTCGGAAGAGCCTGGTTTCCCAATTCCAATTCTTAATCGGCCGAATCCCTTTGTTTTTAAATGTTGTTCAATTGATTTGAGTCCATTGTGGCCTGCTAGTCCTCCCCCAAGTTTTATTTTCATAGTCCCAGGTTCTAGATCAAGTTCATCATGAACAATTAATATATTTTCGGGATTGGTTACGTTATATCGATGAACTAGTTTTTGTAGAGACATACCAGATTCGTTCATAAAGGTTTGTGGAATAGCCAGAACGACTTTTTTTTGCTGAATTTGTATTTCGCTGCATAGCGAAAGAGTCTTGCTTTTTTTAAAAGAGCCTCCAAAATGCAAAGACAAGGCCTTGAGGACTTCTTGACCTACGTTATGGCGCGTTTCAGCGTATTTTTCGCCAGGGTTTCCCAAACCAACAATAACGAGATCTAGCTGAGAAGTTGATTTCTGCTTGCGTTGTCTACGCAGCACGAAATTTACTCGCTATCTTCGGCTGACGACTCTCCGCCTTCTTCCGAACTATCACTTTCACCTTCAGAACCTTCACCCTCTTCTAATTCAGACTCAGCTGCTTCGTCAGCTGCCATAGATTCCATAGTTGATCTAGTAACAGTTCCTACTGCAACTGTTTCTTCAAGGTCGACTTCTGTTCTAACGCCTTCAGGTAGCAAGATGTCACCTACTCTAACTGAGTCGTTTATTTCTAAATCAGATATGTCTACAATCAACTCATTAGGGATAACTTCTGGTCGTGATAGAACAGAAAGCGAGAACATGGTTTGATCTACCATCCCGTCTGCATCTGTAACTTTTTTCGCTTCACCTTCAAGTACGAGCCGAACTTCAACGACAAGTTCAGAATTCGGGTCTACCCTAACGAAATCAACATGAATTACTTCGTCTTTAACAGGGTGTCGTTGAAGAGTTTTTAAAATTGTAAGTTGTGTTTCGCCACCTACATCTAGCTGTACCAGAGCATTGAGACCAGCATCAGTGGTCAAAGCACCTCGGAGTTCACCGTAGTCAACTGTGAAAATTTGAGGATCTTCACCCAAACCGTAGAGGACTCCTGGAACTCTTCCACTTCGTCGTAGTCTGCGTGACGAACGACTTCCTAGTTCTTTTTTCTCTTCAGTTTTTAATACTAAATCTGCCATTTTTTGATCTTCCTGCAACTAAACCAAATAGTAGTTTGAATGATGTTTCACCAGATCCAAAGTGTACAGGCGTGATTCTACTGAACCACCCGTTTAACCCTAGCTTAGATGCTTACCGCCAAAAATTTCACTGACGCTAGTATCTTCGAACACTGCATCTAGAGCTGACGCGATAATGCCAGCAACCGAAAGTACTTTAATTTTTTCTATTTGTTTACTCTCTGGAAGAGGCAAAGTATTAGTCATTGCTATTTCCTTGATTACAGATTCTTCGATTCGCTCAATAGCAGGGTCCGAGAACACTCCATGAGTAGTACATGCAAAGACTTCTTTTGCACCTTGTTCATGAAGTAGCTGGGCTGCCCCGACTATAGTTCCGCCTGTGTCAATCATGTCATCGATAAGGACGCAGACGCGACCATCTACATCACCCATAACATCTTTTGATTCGACTACATTCTTTTTTTGCTTAACTCGGCGTTTGTGAACAATAGCTAAATCAGCTGCAAGCTCGCTTGCATACCTTTCTGCGACTTTGACCCTTCCGGTATCCGGAGATACGACAACAAGGTCATCGCCTAGACTTCGCATGTATTCAACGAGAACAGGCATAGCTGTTAAATGATCAACTGGTTTCTCAAAGAAACCTTGGATCTGACCTGAATGGAGGTCTACTGAAATCATTCTACTTACTCCAGCTGCAAGGAAAAGCGTTGCTAGCAGGCGTGCAGTTATTGGTTCCCTACCTTCGGATTTTCTGTCTTGTCGGGCGTAGCCATAGAATGGACAGACCACAGTGATTCTTTTAGCGGAAGCTCTCCGAGCCGCATCTACCATTATTAGTTGTTCCATAATGGAATCATTAACTGTTGATCCTTCTGAAGCAGAGTGACTCTGGATTATGAAAACGTCTCCTCCACGAACTGATTCAGCAAACCTGCAATGGATTTCTCCGTTCGCAAACTCGGCCAAGTTTGGTTCATCTAGGGAAACTCCTAGATGGTCAGCTATCTCTTGCGCGAGTGGGAGATTGGATCTTCCCGAAATAAGGTGAAGGCGCTTTTTAGTTATTAGTTCCATAAATGGTTTCCTATTTTGTAATTGCTGGCCCGGCAGGACTTGAACCTGCAACCTCCTGGATCAAAACCAGGCGTTCCGCCAATTGAACTACGGGCCATTGCTGTTATTCCTGAACCTATCGCATCTCATAGAGATCCATGCATTCAAAAATTGATTTATTATTGTTTCTTACTCCTCTTTCCCTATATTGACAGAATACCTTTATGAATACTTTGGGGAAAATTAATTTAAAGTACATAGAAACACCGCTTTCTCGAATTCTTCAGGTAGTGTTCAAGCGCTATGGGTTCATTAATTAAGAAACGCCGCAAAAGAATGCGGAAGAAAAAACATCGAAAAATGTTGAAGCGTACAAGAGCGCAACGACAGCGCGGGAAATAACTTCAGTAAGTTAATTTCTTTGGTTAAGGATTTCGTTTTCTTGCGTAGTTCTGGCCACTATAAAGCCTTTCCCTGGATAGCTTCCTTCAACGAACCACGTTGACCCGCTTCCCGCAAGTCTGGGAATTTGCCCAGTGTGTTCCTCCAGAGCTGATTTCCATTCTTTTAAGCGCGGCTCTACTTTTAATGCAGCTTCTTCCAGGTCATTTCCATTGCTCCCTTTCGGGTGACCCATCAAGTCCCAAGTCTCATAGACCTGCGCCGTTGAACATCCAAATGGGGGGATGATAAGTGTAAAGATTTTTTCTTCGTAGTTAAGTCTTTGGATTTCTTCTCCTATTCCTTTAACGAGTGCACGTCCGCCGCGGATGTTGAAAGGTATATCAGATCCTAAATGGACTGCGTCGGATTCGTTTACAAACCCAGCCCACCGAAGTATTGCTGCTGCATTAGCTGATCCCCCACCTAACCCTCCTCCAGGTGGAATGCGCTTTTCTACTGTTACTTTACGTTCTTCATCTACCAACCGAAGGGCTTGCCTTACCAGATCTTCGTCATGTGTTGGCTGTATAGGATAGTCACCTAGGTACAAGACTTCTGTCTGCCCTTCTTCGATGATCAGCGTGTCTGAAAAGTCGATGGTTACCATTTCGGCTTCTAACTCATGCAACCCATTAGCTCTAATTCCCGTTATCGATAACGATAATGTTAGTTTCGCAGGTGCGGTAAGTTTGATCATCTTAAGAGGTTTCTTCTTTCAACAGATCCATCCTATTAGCTAGATTTACCCAATTCTCAATACTCAATTCTTCCGGTCGTGAACGAGGGTCTATACCAACTTCTGTGAAAATTTTAGATTCGTAGCTACTGCCTATAGTTTTTCTCAACATTTTTCTTCTCTGAGAAAAGGCTTTTCTTACAATTTGATTAAAAAGGTCAATATTTACTGGTTTTGGGATCTTGCGCCGCTTAAATTGAAGTAAAGCAGAGTCAACTCTGGGAATCGGATAGAAAACTTCAGGTGAGATCTTTCCGATTACGGTGACTTCAGACCAGTATTGTGATTTTACTGAAGGAATTCCATAAGAGCTTCCGCCAGGTTGAGCGGCAAAACGATCAGCTACTTCTTTCTGAACCATTACAAATATCTCTTTCACTTGGGGAGCCTCCTCAAGCATTGTTATAAGCAACGGGGAGGCGATATTGTAGGGAAGATTTGCGACCATTTTCCAGTTTCCTTTTCTGGTAGCAAAAAAAGTCTTCCAATCTATTTTCATCGCATCTGCATGTATGATTTCTACATTCCCTGCAACGCCATGATTTTCGATAACTTCCAAAAATGGGGCCATTAGGTAACGGTCGAACTCAAGAGCGACTACAGAACTGATCTTTGCAAGTTCACAGGTTAACGAACCCAGCCCCGAGCCTATTTCAAGAATTTGTTCACCAGATTTGATTTCTGCGTCCCTAATGATTTTGTGGATAATATTTGGGTCAATAACAAAGTTTTGTCCTAACGATTTCGATGGCCTTATCTGATGATGGTCCATGAGGTTGATGAGATCTTTTTTTCCTAATGTCATTCGTGTTCCATGCTCTATCTGATGATTCGAACTTCTCTTTAATCTACTTTTTTTTATTGTGTTTATAAGTTAGTTATTGACAAACCCAATGTTGCCAGCCGCCACCCGGTGCTTGATAAATCAGCCAAGCACTAACGTTTATATTCGCTACAGGATCGTAAGGGCTATATCCGGAATACCCTGCGGATACTGCGCGAGCATCCCAATACTGCGGAAGATGTTGCATTAAGCCAGCTGCGCCACTTGATGAATTAGTTGCGTCAGGTCTCCCCATACTTTCGCATTGCATAATCCTTAAGAAACGATTGGTGTCGCTGTTAGGGCCACCATATGCATTAATTGCTGTCTCAACTGAATTTCGCCACTGCTCAACTGAATCAGCATAGATAACTTCTGGATAGGGTTGCGGGTTCTGCGCTGGAGGTGGTTGGACTGGGGGCTGTGGCTCTAAATTGCTTGTTGGAACTACCGGAGTGAAACTTGAGATATTGGTGACCGTGTTTCCTTTCGGAACAAAATTGGGAATATGAGGTTCATGAGTTACATTTTCTAACCGTAAGTTCTGGTTGTATCGTTCTTGTTCCTCTTGTGCGCTTAATGAGTCGGTTGAATCTTCAGTGGCAGAAGGACGCGCCTGTTTAAGATCAGGAGATATTGTTGGCTCTGGTAGTTGACTTTCTAAATAATCCGTCGCTGGCTCAATCTGGCTAAGTGCTTTTTCCAATGAAGTTTGATCTGACGGTCCGGTAAGAGAAATTACAACTGAAAAAACAGCAAGCAGGACTATTGAGGCTCCTACGATAGGAAATCGTAAGGCATATAAAATCCTGTAACTTGTTGCTTCCTGCAGTTGTCTACCTCCGCCCGACTGCAACATCATTATGTTCATGATGTTGCGAAAAGGCAACATGGCAGAAGCCTACTTTTAGATAGTTGTCTCTTAGGTTATCTTCTGTGCAAGACGATAGAAGTTAATAGTGTTATCCCACAAAACTTCAGCTAGGTCGCTGATGTCTATTTCAAGCTCTGTTGCTATTCTTTCAGCTACATAAGGCAAGTAAGCAGGTATATTTTTTTTGCCCCTCATAGGTACTGGCGCGAGATATGGAGAGTCTGTCTCGATCATGATTCGATCTATGGGAGTTATTTTCAATGCTTCTCGGAGTTCCGGCGCGTTTTTGAAAGTGACTATCCCAGAAAATGAAAGGAACGCCCCTCTTTCCAATGCCATCAAAGCTTCTTGCGGGCCACCGGTAAAACAATGAAAAACCGTGCGACTTGGCATGCCCTCTTTGTCAAGAATTTCAAATGTTTCCTTCCATGCATCTCTTGTGTGTATGACAAGGGGCATTTCGTTGTCATTTGCAAGTTCAATATGAGAAGCAAAGACAGAGATTTGTTCTTCTTTCGTTGAGTGATTGTAATAGAAATCAAATCCGCATTCCCCCACAGCAACGACTTCTGGGTACTGAAGGAGCTCATGGATTCCATCGATTCCCTTAGAAGCTTCGTGGGGGTGGATCCCCGCAGTGGCAAAGACCGTATCAGGGAATAATTGTGCTGTACGAAGAGCTTCCTTAGATGTATCTAGATCAGTGCCAACATTAATAAATTTTTGGACTCCTGCTTTGATTCCTAGTTCTAGTTCGACTATTTGAGAGTCGTGTATAGATAAATGGCAATGATTATCTATCCAACTTAGTTCTTCATTCTTGGGATTCATTAATCTCGACCTTACGAAATAGTGGTATTGGTTTTTCTAATGGTGCGCCGGAAATAAGTTCCTGACGTTCCCATCCAGTTTGCTCACCGAGAATTAGATCCAGGGTTTGACTTGAGAAAGGTAAAAAGGGGCGGAAAATAATTCTTATTCCATTTATTGCACTAAGCGCTACAAAAAGGATGGTCAACCCTCTTTCTTGATCTTCTTTGAGTACTTTCCAGGGCTCTGTTGCATTTAAGTATCGGTTCGTTGCTTGAGCGGTCTCCATCGCTGTTCTTAGAGCAGCTCGAAGTTCAACTTGGTCGAATTGTTTGGAAGAGGATTGCAATGCCTCGTCTACTTGATTTAGCAAAGCTTGATCGCTTTGCGTTAACTCCCCATGATCTGGAATTGCTTTGTTACTATTTTTATAAGCCATTGATAACACTCTGTTAACTAGGTTTCCCCAGTTTGAAACAAGTTCATCGTTTATTCGACGGATGATTTCTTCTTCCGAAATTTCAGTATCTGCTTGTTCTGGAAAGTTTGCGGCAAGAGCATACCGTAAGGCATCCGGTTGATATTTTTCTAAACCTTCTGCAATTGTTAATCCAACTCCCCTGCTAGCTGAAGCTTTCCCACCTTTAAAGGTGACATATTGATTTGCCGGAATGTCGTCAGGAAGATGTAAATTTTCTCCTCCGATTGCATCCTTGGTTGCTATTAATTGAGCAGGCCAGAATAAAGCATGAAAGGGTATGTTATCTTTCCCAATGAAATAGACATGGCGAGCGTCATCGTTGTGCCACCAATGACGCCACTTTTCTTTATCTTCTGTCTTGCTTGCCCATTCCTGAGATGCTGATAGGTAACCGATAACAGCGTCGTACCAGACATATATTCGTTTTCCTTCTCCCAAGTCGCTAACTGGAAGTTCTACGCCCCAATCAAGGTCTCGCGTAATTGCCCTATCGATTAAACCTTCATCAGTTAGCCATCCTTTAGCAAAATTAAGGACATGATTTCTCCATCCCTGTTTTGCTTCTAGAAATTGAACTAATTCTTCATTAAAGTCTGAATAGCGAAAATAGAAGTGCTCTGTTTTTTTAGGTTCTGGTGTCGCATCAGATAACTTTGACCTTGGAGAGATAAGTTCTGTGGCGTCATAGGTTTTCCCGCATTCATCGCATTGGTCGCCTCTAGCTTCTTCGTAACCACAGTGAGGACAAGTTCCCTCTACATATCTATCTGGAAGAAACCTTTCCGCTTTTGGATCGAATAGCTGATTAGTCGTTCGCCTATCAATGTGGCCGTTTTCCAATTGGGATAAAAACATATCCTGAGTTACTTGAGCATGGTTTTGAGTACCAGTTGTTGTGTAAAGGTCCCAATTGATACCCAGTTGCTCCCATTGAGTCAGGAATTCTTGGTGATAACGATCAACGATATCCTGTGGTTTCACTCCTTCAGCATCCGCCCGAACAGTTATAGGAGTTCCATGCACATCGGACCCACTTACCATCAATACTTCGTTACCCATTATTCTTTGCTGACGGGCGAAAATATCTGCTGGCAGATATGCGCCAGCTAAATGCCCTAAGTGCCTAGATCCAGAGGCGTAAGGCCAGGCGACTGCTACAAGAACCGGTTTTGACATAGTAATTAGGTTATCCCTCTCTGTTACTCGTTGTGGGATTTATTGATGTTAGGTTTTTCTATTGATAGGCCATAGACAAGTCTTTTGCTTATGCCATATTTTTTTGCTGTCTCACGGACTGCATCTTTATTTGACTTGCCCCGATCACGGAATTCTCGAATAGACGTGAGCAATTGTTGGTCATCGACTTTTTTTTCTTCGTGAAATCCACTTATTACGAGCACATACTCACCTTTGGTTGAACGGGATGGCATTGTTTTACATAATTCTTGAAGGGTCCCTCGAATAAACTCTTCATGAATCTTAGTTAACTCTTTTGCTATACAAACATGGCGGTCGCTTCCACATACTTTCGATAAATCATCTATCGTTTTTTGCAGACGGTTACCTGACTCAAATACAACCGTTGTTTTTTCTTCTTTTGAAATTTCAATTAACCGATGATCTCTCGCTCGACCCTTTCTTGGAAGAAACCCTTGAAAAACATATCTATTTGTTGGAAAGCCACTAGCGACTAAAGCCGTCAGTCCCGCTGAGGGGCCAGGTATAACCTCAATGCTGACTTCTTGTTCGATAGCGACGCGAACAATATGTTCACCAGGGTCAGAAATTCCTGGCATTCCAGCGTCGCTTACAACTGCAATTCTCTGCCCTTTTAAAATTCTGTCTATAATTTCAGAGCTTTTTCCAAGTTCGGTATGTTCATTGAGGACGAAAAGGTCTGGACGAGGTTGAATATCCAGTAGTTCAAACAATTTTCCAGTTCTTCTTGTATCTTCGCAACAGACAAGGTCGGCGTTTCGTATTTCTCTTAATGCTCTTAATGAAATATCTTCTAGGTTGCCGATTGGAGTAGCTATTAGAACTAACGCTGGCTGTTTGAGGGTTTCTTCATTGCCATTTTCTTTATTTATCATTTGAGAATTTCTTTAGTTCCAACTGTCGGCTGTGATGACTACTCTAGGAGTTGGAATCCTTTTAGAGATCATACGTTAAATCTGAAATCCATGACGTCACCGTCTTGAACAACGTAGTCCTTGCCCTCTATTCGAATTTTGCCTTGGTCTCTTGCGGGTGCCCATCCTCCAGCTTCAAGCAATTCGTTCCATTGGATCGTTTCAGCACGGATAAAGCCTCTTTGGAAGTCTGTATGTATTCGCCCAGCTGCTTCGGGAGCTGTTGAACCCGAGCGAAAAGTCCAAGCGCGGCTTTCCTTTTCGCCCGTAGTTAAGAAAGTTCTTAAACCTAGGATGTGATATGCGCGTTGAATAAAGCGAGGTAGAGCTCCATCTCCAAGCCCAAAACCTTCAAGTATTTCAGCTCTTTCTTCCATAGGAAGCTGGCTTGTTTCAGCCTCTAATTGCACACACACGCTTATGACATCGGCATTCTCTCCAAGTTCTGATGATACTTTTTCCGCTGCTTCTTGATTATGCAGCTGTTCATCTCCAATATTGACGATTGCCATCACGGGTTTACCAGTAAGAAAAAAATAAGGCTGCAGAATATCTAGCTCATCCTGATTCATGCCACCTCGGTATAAGGGGCTCCCGTCTGAAAGCACCTGTAGTGCTTTCTCAAGAGCTTCAACTTCTTGAGCAAGTGATTTGTCGAGTCGCGCTGCTTTTATTCTTTTTGTTGCATGTTTTTCTACTGACTCAAGGTCTGCCAATGTCAGCTCTAGTTCGAGAATTCGTAACTGTTCTAGCGGATCTGGAATTCCTGGCACATCTTCGTCTTCAAAAGCGCGAAGAACGTAAACTACTGCATCGACCTCTCTGATGTTCCCAAGAAACTGGTTTCCCAAGCCCTCTCCTTGACTTGCTCCTTCTACGAGCCCACCGATATCAGTGAATTGAACACTGGCATTCACTGAAGATTTAGATGAACTCATTTGCGTTAAAAGCTCAAGACGCTCATCGGGAACTTTTGCTACACCGATATTCGGGTCGGTGGTAGCAAAGGCATATGGGGCAGCTAAAGCAGAACCACCTGTAAGGGCATTGTATAGGGATGACTTTCCCGCGTTCGGTAGACCGACAAATCCAAACTTTTCCATTTATGCGAGGGTAGCGCCTGATGTCGGTAGTTGTGGAACCTTACGATATGGTGGTATTGAATTCGGAGGACCGATGTCAAAAAGAACACAGAAAAAGAAAGCCAATGCTAGGCGAAAAAAAGCAAATCACGGACGGAAGCCTAATCTAGGCCGAAACTCTTAATCTGCTCGTACGAGCTGCTCAGATAGTTGGGCTGGTTAACAGTTTAACTGATAATGCTCTGTCTCTGCCCTGAAACGGTCGCTCGGTTTTTTTATTTGATTATGTTCTAACTCAGACTTTTCAACAGCTTTTGAGTTATC
>CEOF01169180.1_pt1 | contig 55681 bp, 54 predicted proteins | sample 361311 | NCBI WGS metagenome assembly CEOF01 (sample SAMEA2619667, study PRJEB7988) | marine metagenome | biome: marine biome (ENVO:00000447); feature: surface water layer (ENVO:00002042); material: "saline water (ENVO:00002010), including plankton (ENVO:xxxxxxxx)" | depth 5 m
AGAGAAAAATTCTACGATTGTTGGGATACTATTATTGAATACTGGTTCTTAAATCCCGATAATTTTTTTAAAAGTAGATTCGAGAAAAAGCTATTAAGTAATATTATTAACTTTGAAGATAAATATTTTGCAAAATCTTTTTACAGGGAAGTCGATGAGACTTTGGCAGTAATACCAAAAAGAAATATAGCACCAGAATTTTATCATAGATAAAGTAATATTAATAATTGGCATTTTGTCTATATTATCTGGAAGGGAGGCCCCGAGTGGTCATAGGCGCTCTAATGCTAAGGGAGTATAAGAGGAGTCGTATCGTTGGTTTGAATCCCACTCTCTTCGCCATAAAATAATTTTTTATATTTATCTAAAATTACTCTAAAGTTTTATTGACTAGGCAAATAAACATGATTAGTTATAGTTAATTAATACTTTGTCTTTATATCGGGGGGGGATCTTAATGATAAAAAAAAATTTATTATGTTTATTAATATTTTTTGTATTTATTTTAAACTTTAAACCAATTGCTTATACTCAAGATACGTCAAATCAAATAAGTGATATCGAAGAAATCGTTGTTACATCGCAAAAAAGAGCAAACGCAATTGCAGCCCAGGATTTACCTGCAAGTGTAACTGCAATAAACGAAGATCTAATTATAAAATCAGACTCTTTAGATTTAACTGATGTAGGAAGAATGGTTCCAAATGCAACTTTACACCCATCAGCTACTTTTGCTGGTACACCAAATTTTTTAATTAGAGGTATTGGTGTTAGTGGTACAACAAGGTCACTTGACCCCACAGTTGGTATTATAGTTGACGGCGTATACTTAGGTTTTCCAGTTGGCGCAAATCTTGATATGTTTGATAGAGAGTCTGTTGAAATTTTAAGAGGCCCTCAGGGAACCCTAATTGGAAGAAATGTTACAGGTGGTGCTATTGTTGTTAGATCAAAAAGGCCAAGTGGAAATTTTGGTGCAAAGATTGATGCAACAATAGGTGATTACAATAGGAAAGATTTTTCAGCCAGTATTGAAGGACCTTTTAGTGATAAAGTTTCTGGTAAAATAGCTTTCATGTCTAGAGATAGGGATGGTTATTGGAAGGATAACAATGGTGGAACAATGGTTCCAGCTGCAGGCGCAATTGCTAGAGGTTATGATGAGACAGGTACTGGTGAATCTGGGACAAAACCTGATGTTGATCTTACAATTGTTAAACCTATGCTATTAATTGAGCCAAGTGAAAATCTTGATATAACATTTATTGCTGAATTTTTAACTGATAAAAGTGGTACAGCAAATAGTAGGAATTTTGTGAATAATGATGCTTTAAGAAGAACCCAACTATTTGGTTATACTCCTCCAGAAGACAGGTATGAGATTAATCATAATTTAATGGGTGGCAATGATCTTGAAATAGAGACTTATATTGGAGAATTTAATCTTAGAACTGATACTGGTATTCTTACAGGTATAGCATCTTACAGAGAGTTAACTTATGACTCAAGTACTGATTTTGATGGTTCTCCTATAACACTTTTTCATTTCCCTGATAATCACGAGGAACAAGAGCAACAAACTTTTGAGCTTAGATATGCAGGATCAAACTCTAACAATATAGATTATGTAGTAGGCATAAGTTATTTTGATCAAGAAATGTTTGTTGGAGAAAGAAGAGATTTTGGTGTTGTTGATATTGCTGGGGTAACCGAGCTTCAGCATGATAGCGTTGGAATATTTGCTGAGCTAGATTACATGATTACTGATCGAACTAAATTAACATTTGGTGCACGTTGGACAGAAGAAAATAAAGAGGTTATCTTTAATGCAATTGGATCATGTGAAAAAGACTTCAGCTCATGTTCAGGACCATCATCCGGCTTATTTAGGAGTGGCACATATGATGATACAACACCTAAATTTGCAATAACACATGCACTTAATGATGATGTGAATATATATGCAAGTTACACCCAAGGATTTAGAAGTGGATCATTTGATGCTAGGGCAAGAACAATTGACTCTTTTTTAAATAGCCAACCTGGTCCAGAGGAAGTAACCAGTATAGAGCTTGGCTTAAAATCAATTCTTAATGATGGAAGAATAATGTTTAATTTAGCTGTATTTCAGGCAGATTATGATGATATTCAAAAACTTGCTCTTGAGGATTGTGTTGTAGATACCACTACATGCCCATCAGGTAGAATTCAAAGATTAATAAATGCTGCAGTGGCTACTATTGAGGGTATTGAAATAGAGACAAAAATTAATATTACTGATCAATTTAGTATTGAAGGCTCTATAGGTTATACAGATGCAGGTTTTGATAAATTTGAAGGATTTGATGCTGATGGTGTTCCTGGTTATGATCCAGTTACCGATCCTGCAGCAGCAAAAGCACTAAAATTTGAACGAGTACCTGAGTTAACTTATAATATTATGGCCAATTATTACCAGCCATTAACAAGTGGAGCTGAACTTGATTTTAGAGTTTCATATTCATACACAGATGATTTTACAAATAATGCTACTATGACTAGAGCAATTATAACTGAGTCATTTGGTTTACTAGATGCAAGTATTTCTTATACCTTTGCTCAAAGCAATTTAAAATTAACACTATTTGGTAAGAATATTACAGACGAAGATTATCATGATTTTGCTCTTGATAATGCTCTAACGAGTTTAACATGGGGTGGTGTTCCTGATACTTATGGTTTGAGACTTTCATATTCCTTTGAATAAAAGTTTCTAAGAATAAACTAATAAAAAGGCCATTTTAAATGGCCTTTTTTATTAAATTTAAATTGGTAATTATGGCTATAAATGAAAAGCAAAAACGTTATTATGATTGGTTAAATCAAGTAAAAGAGGAAATCATTGACCCTCAATTACCAATCATTGATCCACATCATCATCTATGGAATGGTGACGATCAACTAGCAGGATCTTTTCCATATTTAATTGAGCATCTAAACGAGGATACATTCTCAGGTCATAATATTGAAGGTACCATATTTATGGAGTGTGCAGCAGGCTATTATTTAAAGGGCGAAGAAAAGTATAAACCAGTAGGTGAAACTGAATTTGTTATTAATTTAATTAATGAGTCAAAAAAACTTAAAAAATCAACTAATATAATAGGGATTATTGGCTATGCCGATTTAATGCTAGGTAATGAAGTTAAAGATGTTTTGGATTTACATCTTTTAAAAGGAAAGGGCTTATTTAAGGGTATAAGACATGCCGCAGGTTGGGATAAAAATTCTGAAATTCATAACTCTCATAGTAATCCAGTAGAGAATATTTATTATAACAAAAATTTTAGATTAGGAGCCGAAGAGTTAATAAAGTTGAGTTTAACCTTTGATGCGTGGCATTATCATCATCAAATTAAGGATTTAAGTAATTTTGCTATAAGCTATCCAGAATTAACTATTGTTCATGATCATTTTGGAGGGCCACTTGGTGTAGGTCCTTATGAAGGAAAGAAAAAAGAAATTTTTCAAAAATGGAAAGATGATATTTCTTTATTATCTGAGTCAAAAAATGTCTCTGCTAAGTTGGGTGGTTTAGCTATGCCAGTAAACGGCTGGAATTTTCATAAACAAGATAAACCTGCATCATCAGATCAAATATTAGATATGCACTTTGAATATTATCAGCATACAATTAACTGTTTTGGTGTAGACAGGTGTATGTTTGAAAGTAATTTTCCTGTTGATAAAAGATCTATTTCTTATCATGTTTTATGGAATGCTTTTAAAAAAATGGTTCAAGATTATTCAGCTGAAGATAAAAATAAGTTATTTTTCAAAAATGCTAAAGATATCTATAGAGTTTAAAATTACCTTCTTCCTTCAATATAATCATTTAAAACTTCATGATATCTCCTAACTCTTCTCTCCTGATTAGTTAGAATTGCATCTTTAAAGCCCTTAGACTTTACTCCTTTTTGTTGTCCTATCGCCATACTAATATCTTGGTCAGTAACAAATCCCATGGATCCTTCAGGGTAGATAACCCATTCATGTTCAGCAGGTTTTAAAGGTCTAGGACCTAATGGTGTTTCCGTCATTTTTTCACCTGCTGTTACTTCGGTTGTATCGGATCCCATAAAAGTTGCAGATGCGGATAGACTTTCCATATCAGGAACAAGCCACCAGTGCTCAAAAAGGCACTTTTCTGGATCAGTTGGGTGAGGCTGTGGCCTTTGAAATTGAATTCCATCAGGAGTAAGAGTAATATCATAATTTGGAAAGCAATTATAAAAATAATAATCTGTAAGTTGCTCGTCTGTTAAAAACTCATAATGCCAAAAGCCTCTATCTTTGGCTAATTTCTTTTTTTGTTTTTGTATTGCGAGTCTTGTTTCTTGAGCCTTTCCTTTAAAATCTTTTGGATTTAAATCCCAAGCTTGTAAAGCAGCATCTAGGGGAAATTGCACTTCATTGGGTGTTTGATCTCCTAGAGCAGGTTTGTGTCCAGGCATTAACATTCTATTATGTCCATTATCATACATATCAAATTGAGAAAATTTATAGTTATTCTCTATGTGAACAGAAAGCTCAGGGTGAAGTGTTGGTAAATGATATGACTCATTAAAGTTATCATGTATAATTTTCCAATTACAATTCACCTCACAAGTCATATTTAAAACTCTAATATACTTTTCTGGTTGATATGGTTTCATATGCTCAAGAATAGGGTAAAGAGCTTCTTCAAATTTTTGGCAATTATCATCCAAGTTGATCCAAATAAAGCCTAATTCTTCTTCACATTTTATTTCTTTTAATTTAATTTTTCCACAGGGGTTTCCTCCTTCAAAATCCTCTGAGTCTTGAAGATCTACTAAAATGCCCTCTGTATTATAGGTCCAACCATGATACGTGCACTTAAAATTTTCTAAAAATCCTTTGTCAACATGAACTAATATATTTCCTCTGTGAGGACAAACATTATAAAAAGCCTTTGTTGAATAATCTTTTTGTCTAACAACTAAAATTTCTTCAATTCCAATTTTGTATACAAAAAAATCATCTGGTTCAGGGATTTCTGAGGCTATACCAGCAATTTGCCAGACTTTTGTCCAAACATTATCCCACTCTTTTCTCATAAATTCTTTTGAATAATATCTATCGCCAGTTATCTTATCTCCTCTGATAACTGGATCTGGATGTTTTGTTCTTGGTGTTGGTTTATAGGTTGTTTTATCCAAGTTTTTATCTCATTTTATAATTTATTATATAGTGTTTTTAAAAGACATAAATAAAACTATTTATTTAAATATTTTAATTTAATATATCTTCTAATATAATTAACTATTATATGATTTTAATCTATATTCAACAATTTTATGTATTTTATATTTTTATTATAAAATATTGTTTTAAAAGGAAAAAAAATGTTTAAAGGATCAATAGTTGCTATAGTTACTCCTTTTAAAAATGGTTATGTTGATGAAACTTCACTTAGAAACTTGGTTAATTGGCATATCGAAGAAGGAACTAATGGAATTGTTCCTGTTGGAACCACTGGTGAAAGTCCAACATTAGATCATAATGAACATAGAGAAGTCGTTGAAATTGTGATTGATCAAGTCAACAACAGAATACCTGTGATTGCAGGAGCAGGATCAAACTCAACTTCTGAGGCAATAAGCTTATTAAAGCATGCTGAGGCTGTTGGAGCTGATGCAGCCTTAGTAGTTACTCCTTATTACAATAAACCAACTCAGGAGGGCTTATACGAGCATTTTAAAGCCATTAATAATGCTTCATTGGGTATTCCCATTATAATTTATAATATTCCACCAAGATCTATTGTAGACATGTCTGTAGAAGTAATGGCTGAATTATCTAAGTTAGAACATATTATTGGTGTTAAAGATGCCACAAGTGATTTAGAGAGAGTTGATAAACAAAAAAATTATTGTAGTGAAGGTTTTCTTCAATTTTCTGGTGAAGATATAACAGCTTTTGAATTTATGCAAAATGGAGGGAATGGTTGTATTTCAGTAACAGCAAATGTTTTACCAAGACTTTGCTCAGAATTTCAAAAGTTTTGCATTGAGGGCGATTTTGATAAAGCGCTAAGTATTCATAATAAACTTGAACCATTACACAACGCTCTATTTATTGAGACAAGCCCTTCACCCGTCAAGTATGTTTTAAGTAAAATGGGCCTTATAGAGGAAGAATTAAGACTTCCTTTAGTAAATATAAGACAGGAAACAAAAGAAATACTTGATAAAATTATTTCTGATTTGGATTTAATTTAATGTCCTCTAAGTCAGGCGGTTCAAAAAAAAACATGAAAGGAGAGAAAATAATAGCCGATAATAGAAAGGCTAATTATTTATTTACAATAGAGGATGTTTTTGAAGCAGGTATAGTTTTAAAAGGTTCAGAGGTTAAAAGCCTTAGATTAAATAGAGTAAATATTTCTGAATCATATGCATCTGAAGAGGGTGGGGAGATTTATTTAATTAATTCTAATATACCGGCATATAAGAACGCTATATTTTCAAATCATAAGCCAAAAAGAAAAAGAAAATTATTACTTCACTCTAGAGAAATTAATAAGTTAAAAAATGCTTCACAAAAGAAAGGCATGACTCTAATTCCAATTAAACTTTTTTTTAATGAGAAAGGTATTGCAAAAATATCTATAGGTGTTGGAAAAGGTAAAAAACTTCATGATAAAAGGCAGGATGAAAAGAGAAAGGATTGGGATAAACAAAAATCAAGATTATTAAAAAATAGCAATTAATCTTTTAATATTTTTTTTGTTTTTATAAAAATATCATCAAACATTCTTTGGGTTAATCTTTTAGTATTAATATTATATCTTGAGCAGTGATAGCTATCTATTAGTTTTATTTTTTCTGATAATTCGTGAGTTTTTAAATGTTCAAATTTAAAGTTTTTTTGTTTTAAATTAAATATTGACACAATACTTTTATGAGAAATTAAGCCAAGGGCAATAATAACTTTTACTTTTTTATGATAGTTAATTGTAGAGTTTAAAAAAATTTGACAATTTTTAATTTCAGTCGTTTTTGGGAGATTTTTAGGAGGAACACATCTTACTGCATTTGTAATACTGCAGTTTATAAGTCTTAAATCATCTTTTGCATTCTCATTATATTTCCCCCTCAGAAATTTGTGTTTTCTAAGAGTGTTAAATAATATTTGACCTGCAAAATCACCTGTAAATGGCCTACCTGTTTTATTAGCTCCTTTTAAACCTGGCGCTAAACCAACTATTAAGATTTCTGAATCTTTCTTATTCATTGAGGGAACAGGTGCATTAAACCATTCAGGAAATTTTTTTTTATTTAAATCTCTAAATTTTTTTAGCCTTTTGCATTTTGAACAATTTTTTTTTGGTTCTATCAATTTAATTCCTTTTTTTAAATTGTTTTAAAACTTTTTATTAGTTATATTAACAATATTATAATCTAATACTTGCAATTAATTATATCTATGGATATTTACTAGATTAAATTTTAAAGGAAATAATATGGCGCGTGTGACTGTAGAAGATTGTGTTGATAAAATTACAAGTAGGTTTGATTTAGTCCTTTTTGCTGCTCATAGAGCCCGTGAAATGTCTGAGGGATCTGAAATACTTGTCGACAGAGATAATGATAAGAATCCAATAGTAGCCCTAAGGGAAATTGCAGATGAAAAACTTATTCCATCCGATCTTGAAGAGTCAAAAATTTCTAGTTTGCAAACACAAATTGATATTGATGAAGCAGATGACGATTACATTCCTCTAGTTCAGGATAATACAAATACAACATCCGCTGTCCTTTCAGATAGTACAATTGACGAGTCTAATGATACTGAAGTTGAGCCTATTGAGGAAAGAATGAGTGAAGAAGATCTTTTAAAGGCTATGCAGGACAATATGGTTGATAAAAAAAATAACAGAAGATCTTATTAATGATTGGATAAATTATGCGTCAATCACAATTAGTTGACCGTATTTTAATAAATAATCCTGATATTGAGCGGGATATTTTAAATAAAGCTTATGTTTATGGAACCAAGATGCATGGAAGACAACTTAGAGCTTCTGGAGATCCATATTTTTCTCATCCAATTGAAGTTGCAGGAATTCTATCCGACTTAAAACTTGATACCACCTCGGTAGTTTGTGCTTTGCTTCACGATACAATAGAAGATACAAATGCAACTATTGAGGATATAGAGTTAAATTTTGGATCAGAAGTTGCTAAATTAGTTGATGGTGTAACAAAACTGACTTTACTTGAGGAGAAGCCAGGTAGTACCAAACAAGCTGAAAATTTTCGTAAATTATTACTTGCAAGTGCTAGCGATATAAGAATTTTACTAATTAAACTTGCAGATCGTCTTCATAATATGAGGACTCTTCATTTTATTAAGGATCAAAAAAAAAGAAAGAGAATTTCATTAGAAACTCTTGAGATTTATGCTCCTCTTGCTGGAAGAATCGGTATGCAGGAACTTAAGGAGGAGTTAGAGGATTTATCTTTTACATTTATTGAACCTAAAATTAGGGATATCTTAATTGAAAGGTTAAAAGTTTCCAAAAAGAAAAAAAGTAAAATTGTTCAGTCTACCAAAAAAGAATTATATAAAGTATTAAAGGGTAATAAAATTAAATGTGCGATTTTTGGAAGAGAAAAAAAACCATATTCGATATGGAAAAAGCTAGAAATTCAGCATAAATCTCTTGAGCAATTATCTGATATATTCGGTTTCAGAGTTTGTGTAGATAAAATTTCTGATTGTTATATTGTACTAGGAATCTTGCATGGTGAGTGGCAGGCAATTCCTGGAAAATTTAAAGATTATATTTCTACACCAAAAAAAAATGGTTACCAATCTCTTCACACTACTTTAATTGGACCTCAAAACCAGAGACTTGAAGTTCAAATAAGAACTCATAAAATGAATGAATTGGCTGAAAGAGGGTTAGCTGCGCATTGGATATATAAAGATAAGGATGAAATTGAAAACAACTATTTATCATCAATTGAATGGATAAATGATCTTGTTGATATTCTTCATCGGGACGGAGCCACTGAAGAATTTTTGGAAAATACAAAAATGGAACTTTTTCTTGATCAAATTTATGCTTTTACACCAAAAGGAACTTTAGTTGCTCTTCCAAAGGATGCTACAGCTTTAGATTTTGCATACGCTGTTCACACTGATTTAGGTAATTTTTGCAGTAGTGTTAAAGTAAACGGTATTGATAAACCTAGGAGAACTGTTTTACAAAATGGTGATGATGTTGAAATTTTAAAATCTAAAACACCAGTTGCATTGGAATCGTTGCAAGAATTTGTCAAAACAGGAAAAGCAAAGTCAGCAATTATAAGATCAATAAAAGAAAAAAAATCACATAATCAAAGATTATTGGGAAAGGCTATAATAAAAAGCGTTTTCTCTTCTCATAGAAAAAAGCCTACTAGGGATATTTTAGAAAGATCTTTTGGGCCTTTAAATGTAAACTCTTTAAAAGAACTCTATGAGCTAGTTGGTGAGGGAAATTCTTCAGGTTCTCAAGTCTATGATCTTGTTTTTCCAAATAATAAGAGGAAGAAAAGAATTCGAAGTTATCTTGATAAAAATATTTCACTACCAATACAAGGTCTTCATAGGGATATGCCTGCGAAATTTGCAGAAAATTCTTTTTTAGTTCCTGGTGATAAGATTGTAGGTATAGTTATACCAGAAAATGGTATGACAATTTTTTCAGTTGATAGTAAAGAAATTCTTAAATATGAAAAATCTCCTGAGTCATGGATAAAAGTCGAATGGAAAGAAGAAATCGATTATACATTTATTTCAAGAATTAAGATTACAATAATAAATGAGGTGGGGGTTCTTAACTCTATTACCTCAACAATTGCTGACTTTGGAGGAAATATAACTAATTTGATTTTAAATGAAAGGGACAATGATTTTTACAATCTAATAATTGATATTAATGTTAATGATAGTGAGCATATAACTGATATAGTAAAAAGTTTAGAGGGTTTACCTGTTGTTGAAGATGTAAAAAGGTTTGTAGGATAATTGTATGAACAGAGAAGAGGTTTTAAAAGAATTTAAAGACGCTGGTGCTCTTCTTGAAGGGCATTTTATTTTATCTTCCGGCTTACATTCTTCAAAATATTTACAATGCGCTCTTGCCTTATCCGACCCTTCAAGAGCAGAAAGACTATCATTTGCTCTTGGAAAAATGATATTAGAAAATATTAAGGAAAAGATTGATATTGTTGTTTCTCCTGCAATGGGGGGATTAATAATAGGGCATGAGATTGCTAGATTTTTAAAAGTTCCTTCAATTTTTTTAGAACGTGTAAATAGTAAATTTGAATTAAGAAGAGGTTTTACAATAAAATCTAATACAAACTGTTTGTTGGTTGAAGATATTGTAACAACAGGACTATCCTCAAATGAGAGTATTAAGGTAATAAAAAGTTTTGGAGGTATTGTTGTTGGTGAGGCATGTCTTATTGATAGGTCTGGTGGAAACAATGATTTAGAAACAAAATTAATTTCTCTTACAACTGTCAATATTCCGGTTTTTAACAAAGATAATATTCCTGAAAATCTAAAAAATATTCCCGCGATTAAACCAGGAAGTAGAAATATTTCTTAATGTTTAAAAGAAAAAAATCTATAGATTTTTATACAAAAATAAGATCTCATTTATGGCCTGAAAAAGGCTTATTGAGAAACTTTTTATACCTCTGGAAGAGATTATTTAGAATACCTGACAGCACTTATTCAGTTTCTATGGGTTTTGCTTTAGGAGTTTTTATATCATTTACTCCATTTTTTGGACTTCATTTGATAATATCTGTTGTTACTTCATGGTTTTTGAAAATTAATATTTTCTCTAGTATTATTGGAAACCTTTTTGGAAGTATTATATCTTATCCTTTGATGGCAATTGGCATGCTGACAATTTCTAATGAAAATACTTCAAAAGAATGGTTGCATATTATTGTAAACTTTATAAAAACGACTATCCCAATTTTTTCAGGAATATTGATAATTGGTTTTATACTATCAATAATTTGTTATTTTCTTATAAAGTACATAATTGGAATTTTTAAAAAAAATAGACCAAATAGAGGTAAATAATTGGAAGATACCATTCAAAATAAAATAAGACTTGGAGTTAATATAGACCATGTCGCTACTTTAAGAAATGCAAGAAAAGAAAATTTTCCGAGCCCAATTAATGCTGCAAGGCTAGCCTTAGAATCAGGAGCAGATAGCATTACCGCTCATTTACGAGAGGATAGGAGGCATATAAACGATATGGATATAAAAGAAATTGCTTATAATTTTCCTGGTAAACTAAATTTAGAGATGGCAGCTACTGACGAGATGATTAAGATTGCTGAAAAGATAAAACCTTTTTCATGTTGCATTGTTCCTGAAAAAAGGGAAGAGATTACTACTGAGGGTGGTTTAAACTTATTAAACAATTATAATAAATTAAAGCCAATGATTACAAAACTTAAAGATATTGGAGTTAGGACTACTCTTTTTATTGATCCGGATGATGCCAATTTAGATGCATGTTATGACCTTAAAATAGACTGTGCAGAAATTCATTGTGGTACTTTATGTAAATTATATGAAGAAAATGATGAAAAGGAATTTGATAATGAATTTAATAAAATAAAAAACTTTTCAAAAAAACTTTTTTCTAATGGAATTGAGGCCCATGCTGGTCATGGATTGAATTATGAAACAACTAAAATCATAAGTTCAATAAATGAAATAGAGGAATTAAATATTGGCTTTTTTATTATTGCAGAATCAATTTTTAATGGATTGGAGAAAACTATTTTAACCATTAAAGAGTCTATGACTTTAGGCAGATCTCTTGAGGAATTATAATGATAATTGGCTATGGAATTGATTTGATTGATATCAGGAGGATTGAAAAAGCAATCAATAGGTTTGGTGAAAGATTTATAAAAAGAGTTTTTACTAAAAATGAAAGAATTAGATCAGATAAAAAACAAAAAAGAATAGAGTCATATGCAAAAAGATTTGCTGCAAAAGAAGCATGCTCTAAAGCTCTTGGTACTGGATTTCGTTCAGGTGTTTTTTGGAAAAATATTGAAGTAGTAAATGAAAAAAGTGGAAAACCTACATTAAACTTAAGTGGTGGGGCATACAAAAGACTTAAAAAGCTTACCCCCAATGGTAATAATTATAATATTTCTTTATCAATTACTGATGATTTTCCATGGGCTCAGGCAAATGTTATAATTGAGGCTGTTAAAAAATGAGAAAGAAAACAACAATAAAAAAAAACGAAAATTTCTTTTTATCTTTTTTTTGGATTATCTTAATTGCATTGATTTTCAGGGCATTTTTATTCCAAAGCTACAATATTCCATCCGGATCAATGCTGAAAAATCTTTTAGTTGGTGATTACATTTTCGTCTCAAAATATACTTATGGTTATTCAAAACATTCTTTACCTTTTAGTATTCCACTTATTCCAAATAGAATTTTTTCATCCGAGCCATCAAGGGGAGATGTAGTTGTTTTTAAATTACCAAGTGATGGAAGAACTGATTATATAAAAAGAGTTATAGGTTTACCAGGTGATAAAGTTCAAATAATTAATGGAGAAGTATATATTAATGGTTCAATTTTATCTTACAAAAAAATTGGTATTTATAACAATAATAACTTAATTAGCCGAAAAAAACGTTCCATTGGCTGTAAAAATGAAAAATTAGAAATAATTCAAGAAACATTGCCAAATGGAAGAGCGTATCAAATTTTAAATTCCGACATTTCTTCTTTTGCAGATAATACAGGTGTATATAATGTTCCAAAGGATCATTTTTTTGTAATGGGAGATAATAGGGATAACTCTCAAGATAGCAGGTATATTAAATCAGTAGGTTTTGTTCCTTTTGATAATCTTGTTGGAAGAGCTGAATTAATTTTCTTTTCTTGGAATTGGAGAAAAATTGGTCAAAAGAATTGTAAGACATCAGTTGAGTGGGAAAGAATTTTTAAAAAAATAAAATGATAGACTCAACAAAAAAATATAATTTAATTTCTTTAGAAAAAATCTTAAATTATTCTTTCAAAGATAAAAAATTATTAATTAATAGTCTTACGCATACAAGTGTAAATAGTGGCGAGTTATCATCAATGGAGCGTATGGAGTTTTTAGGCGATAGGGTCCTAGGGCTTATTATTTCTGAAGAATTATTATATAGATTTCCTCTCGCAACAGAGGGTGAATTATCAAAAAAATTTAGTTATTTGGTTCAGAGAAACACTTGTGCTGATATTGCTAGGATTATTAATTTAGATAAATATATAATTTTAGGAAAATCAGAAATCTTAAATAAAAAAATTAAAGATTCTATACTTTCAAATATTATGGAGTCATTAATTGGATCTATTTTTTTAGACTCTAATTATACTAAGACCAAAAAAATTGTTATCGAACTTTGGCGAGATTTAATTAGCAATATAGATATAAAAATTAAATTTTTAAATCCTAAGAGTGAGCTTCAGGAAAAAATATTATCAATGAATAAAAGTTTGCCTGAATATAATTTTATATCTGTTCGTGGCGAAGATCATAACCCAATATTCACTGTATCAGTTTCAGTTATGGGTCTAGATTCTGTTATTGCAGAAGGAAAATCTAAGCAAGAAGCAGAGAAAAATGCCGCAAAAGAAATATTGAAGATTATGAATAATGAATAAAAAGAATATAACTATTGGTATTATTGGGCCTACAAACTCAGGTAAATCAACTTTATTAAATAATATTATTGGAGAAAAACTAGCAATAGTTACTCACAAATCTCAAACTACAAGATCAGCTTTTAAAGGTATAAGAGTGATTGATAATACTCAAATGATTTTTATCGATACTCCAGGTATATTTGATGCAAAAACAAAATTTGAAAAGGCAATGCTTGAAAATGCATATAATATTTTAAATGATGTAGATTTAGTTTATTTGCTTATTGATTGTAAAAAAACATTTATAGATTTTGATGACACTTTTTTAAAAAATATTAAAATTTTAGAAGATAAAATATTTTTAATTTTAAATAAAATAGATTTAATCGATAGAGAATTATTATTAGAAAAGGTTAAAAATTTAAATGAATTATTTAATTTTAAAGAGACTTTTTTAATTTCCGCAAAAGATGGTGATGGTGTTAATGATTTGCTCAAAAAATCATGTTTACTATCAATTAATGATTTTTGGCTTTATCCAGAGGATCAATCTGCAGATGTCCCTATGGCAAGAATAGCGTCAGAAATTACAAGGGAGAAAATTTTTATTTTACTTCATGAAGAAATACCATATTCAACGACCGTTGAGACGGATGGCTGGATAGTTAACAAAAGTAGGACTGTTACAATTAATCAAACAATATATGTTGGAAAAAAGAACCATGTCGGAATTGTGCTTGGAAAGGCTGGACAGATGATCAAATCTATAGGAATTGCTTCAAGAATTGATATTGAAAAAATTCTTAATAATAAAGTTAATCTTAAAATAAATGTTAAATATAAAAAAGATTGGTCTAATAAAAAAGAACACTATGACGATATTGGCCTAAGCTTTGAATAATGAGATTTGAATGAATATTAGCGACGAAGGAATAATTATTAGCAGTAAAAAATTTTCTGATAGTGTTAATCTTATGAAAGTTCTTACAAAAAATAATGGGATATATTCAGGATTAATCAGATTAAAAAAGAAAAGTGGCGCTATTGGTATAAATATCCCTGGTAATACAATCTCAATTAATTGGAGAGCTAGATTATCTGAGCATTTAGGTTTTTTTAATTCTGAATTAATAAAATCTAGAACATCAAATTATTTAAATAGCTCTATTAATTTAGAAATTTTAAATTCTATTTGTGCTTTATTAGATATTTTTCCTGAAAGAGAAGAGTGTGAAGAAATTTATATTTTAACAGAAGAATTATTTAATAATTTAGATAATAAATCTTTGTGGCCAATTCTTTATATAAAATTTGAATTATTATTCATTGAAAAAATGGGATATGGACTTGATTTAAAAACTTGCGCTGTAAACGGATCAGCTGAGAACCTGACCTGGGTATCACCAAAAACAGGAAGAGCTGTAAGTATTAAAGGGGCTGAGGGTTGGGAAAAAAGACTCTTAAAGCTACCAAATTTTTTTACTGAAATTGATAGTTTAATCACTAAAGATGATTTAATTGATGGCTTTAGGCTTACAGAATATTTTTTAAATAAAAGAGTCTATTCACAACAGACTAAGAATCTTTCATCATCAAGAATAAGACTTGTTAATTATTTAAAAAAATAATTTATTTATAAATTGAAGTTAGAAAATGAAATTAATTGATCAGTATCAAGATATTGAGTTAATAGACGCTCTAGAGGAAAGATACCTTGCTTATGCCCTAACAACAATTATGGATAGAGCACTTCCAGACTCAAGAGATGGTTTAAAACCTGTTCATAGAAGAATTCTTTATGGCATGTATAAATTAAGCTTGAAGTCTAATTCCTCTTTTAAAAAATCTGCAAGAGTTGTTGGTGACGTAATGGGTCGTTTTCATCCTCATGGTGATCAAGCAATTTATGACACATTGGTTCGTTTAGCGCAAAATTTCTCAGTTCGATGGCCACTTATTGATGGACAAGGAAATTTTGGTAATATTGATGGTGATAATGCGGCTGCTATGCGCTATACAGAGGCAAGATTAACTAAAATTTCTGAATTATTATTAGAGGGAATCGATGAAGACGCTGTTGAGTTTAGATCAACTTATGACGAAGTTGATTTTGAACCAACAGTTTTGCCTTCAAATTTTCCTAATCTTTTAGCAAATGGTTCCTCAGGTATAGCTGTAGGAATGGCAACCTCAATTCCACCCCATAATGTTGAGGAGTTATGCAATGCATCTCTTCATTTAATAAAATATAGGAATGCAAGTTATGAAAAGCTTTTAGAAATCATTCCTGGTCCCGACTTTCCCACTGGAGGTGAAATATTAGAATTTAAAGAAAATATTATTGATACATACAAAAAAGGTAAGGGAGGATTTAAACTTAGGGCAAAATGGCAAATAGAAAACGAAAAGCGTGGTTTATGGAAAATAATTGTTACCGAAATTCCTTATCAGGTAAGTAAAGGTAAATTAATTGAAAAAATTGCTCAATTAGTAATAGATAAAAAATTACCCATGCTTGATGATGTTCGTGATGAGTCAGCAGAGGATATTAGATTGGTTTTAATCCCTAAAAATAGAGATATTAATCCCGATAGTTTAATGGATAGCCTTTTTTTACTAACTGATTTAGAAACAAAATTTTCTGTTAATTTAAATGCCTTAAGCAACAATACTCCAATTATTCATGGATTAAGAGATTTGCTTTTATCATGGCTGGATCATAGAAAGGAAGTTTTAAAAAATATTTCAAACTATAAGTTGAATAAAATTAACGAAAGGCTTGAGATTTTAAATGGTCTTTTAATTGCATATTTAAATATGGATATGGTTATAAAAATTATAAGAGAAAAAGAGGATCCTAAAAGTGAACTTATAAAAAGATTTAAGCTAACTGATCTTCAATCTGAGTCGATTTTAAATATGAGGTTACGTTTACTGAGAAAATTAGAGGAAATAAAAATCAAAGATGAACATGACTCACTTTCAATTAAAAAGAAGGAACTTGAAAGTTTACTTAATTCAAGTCAAAATCAATGGAAATTTATTTCTGAAGAAATTAAGTCTTTAAAAAAATTATTTTCAAAAAACACAAAAATTGGTCAACGAAGAACTTCAATTACTCTTCTCAGTGAGGAAATTACCTATAAAAATGAATACACTCTTCCAAGCGAATTTGTTTCCATAGTTTTATCCAAAGAAGGTTGGGTTCGTTGCTTAAAAGGAAAAAAAGATGAGTTAAAAGATTTGAAATTTAAGGACGAGGATTCACTATTTTTATCTTCAGATGCAAATTCAAATGACAAAATTATTTTTTTCTGCTCTAACGGCAAGTCTTATTCATTAGACGCTTTAGATTTACCATCAGGTAGAGGACATGGAACACCATTGAAAATTCTTTTGGATATAGAGGAAGATCATTCGGCTATAAATATATTCCCCTTTGTTAAAAATGAAAAATACATTCTTGCCTCTTCTGTTGGCAATGGATTCATCATAGATAGTGAGGATATGCTCTCAAATAGAAAGTCCGGTAAGCAAGTATTAAATATTAAAGAAGGAGAGAAATCTGTAATCTGTAAAAAAGTTCAGGGGTCCGATGTTGTTTCTATAGGTAAAAATAAAAAAATGCTTATTTTTCCAATAAATGATCTTCCTAAGATGAGTAAAGGGAGGGGGGTAAGGATACAAAAATATAAAGACTCTGAAATAATGTATTTAGATACCTTTAATCCAAATGAAGGATTAATTGTTGAAGATAAATCCGGAAGAAAAAGAACTTTTGAAAATACTAGTGATTGGTTAGGTAAAAGAGCTCAATCAGGAAAACTAGTTCCAAAAGGTTTTCCTAAATTAAATTAAATTAAATTAAATTAAAGTATTTTATTTGGAAGCCAAGTTGCTATTACCGGGAAAACTGATAGAAGAAATAACATTAGTATTTGTATAAAAATAAAAGGTATTACACCTTTATATATATCGATTGTTTTTATATTATCTGGCGCAACTCCTCTTAAATAAAACAGTGCAAAGCCAAAAGGAGGTGTTAGAAAGCTTGTTTGTAAATTAATTGCCATCATCACACCTAACCAAACAGGGTCAACACCCATTTTGAATAAAATTGGAGCTACAATTGGAACAACTACGAATGTAATTTCAATAAAATCCAAAAAGAATCCCAAAATAAACATTGTAATCATTACTGCTAAAACAGCTCCAACTATACCACCTGGTATGGAAGTTAAAAGCCTCTCTATAGTTTCATCTCCTCCAAGACCCCTAAAAACTAAACTAAAAAAAGTTGCTCCTATTAGTATAATAAATACCATTGAAGTAATTTTAGTAGTTGAATAAGCTGTATTCATCAAAATTTTATTCTTATATAAGCTTATTAAACATTTTAAGATAGAAAATCCAAATAGAGCTAAAAATAAAAAAGAACCATAAATAGAAATATTCGTTAAAAAATGAACGTTATCTCTATTAAGCCTCAAATCAAAAATTATAGAGATAATTATTAAAAATATAAATAAAATTGCTGCTATTAGTGGCCAAAAATTTTTATTTGATGTTTTGTAAGTTGCTAAAAGTATAGCACCAATTGCTCCAACAGATGCGGCTTCTGTAGGTGTTGCAAAACCAGATAAAATTGATCCTAAAACTGAAATTATAAGAAATAGAGGAGGGAAAAGAATTAAAAAAATATTTTTATCAGTATTCTGTTTTTCCTCTTTTTTAATAATTTTTGGTATAGATAAAGGATCTGTATATGATTTTACAATTTGATAAATTATATAAAAAAAAACTAATAAAATACCCGGTAATAGTGCTCCAGCAAATAAATCTCCAACTGATAGAGTTTCAGGAGAAAATATGCCCATATCCAGCTGAGATTTTTGATATGCATTTGATAATACATCCCCCAACAAGACTAAAACTATTGATGGAGGTATAATTTGACCTAAAGTACCAGCTGCTGCAACTGTTCCCGTAGCTATTTTTGGATCATATCCTTTATTAAGCATTGTTGGAAGTGATAATAAACCCATTGTAACAACTGTTGCGCCAACTATTCCTGTTGAGGCAGCAAGTAAAGCACCAACTATCGATACAGAAATTCCAAGTCCACCTCTTATATTTTGGAAGACTCTATCCATATTTTCTAATAACTCTTCTGCTACTTTAGATTTTTCTAACATTGTTCCCATGAAAACAAATAGTGGTACTGCCATTAAAATTTCATTGGTCATTGTTCCAAAAATTCTTTGAGGAATAGCTTTTAAGAATTGCATTGGAAAGATATCAAAGTAATCACCGATAAATGCAAAAATTATTGCCGAACCTGCTAATGAAAATGCAACTGGATATCCAAGCAAGAGAATAACGCAAGCAAAGCCAAACATTAATAAATCTAAATATTCGATCAATTTTTTGACTCAATAAAATTTATAAGATTTCTGTATATTATTGATATTCCCTGAAAGAGTAATAATAGAGGAAAAACTATCAATGCCGTCTTTAGAATAAAAACTGCATTTAAACCACTTGTTTCAGGTGAACCCTCTAAAATTTTCCATGATCTTTTTACATAGGGAAGGCTTGTTGAAAAAGTAATAATACAGAATGGTATTAAAAATAATAATGAACCAATAATATTTATCAAAGACTTATATTTATTTGATGCTGCCCTATATATTAAATCGACTCTAACATGTTCATCGTTAAGTAATGTATAAGCCGCCGCAAGTGTAAAAGATAGACCATGAAGATAAATTAATAGTTCCTGTAGTTTTAAGAAACCAATGCCATAGATGTATCTAGACATAACAATAGATAATTGAATTATTACCATAAATACTATAAACCAGGAAATATACTCTCCAATAAATCTATTTAATTTCTCAAAAAAACTTACGATTAAATTTAACAAGTTCTACCCTCTGGCTTTCATATAGGCTTGCTCAGATTTACCTGACCACTCTTTAAGCCTTTCAATTGAATCCTTAAATGATAAAAATATTTTTTTTGAAATATTAGTTCTTGTTGAAACATCTTCAAGAACTTCTTCGGATAAAATTTTTAAAGACTTCATTATTTCAGGAGAAAATGTTCGCATTTGAACATTATGTTTTTTAACTAAAGTGTCTAAGGCAATGGAATTATGATGATTAAATTCAGACAAAGTATAATTATTTTCAAAAGCGAGCACTTGTCTAATTATAGATTTTTCAGATTTAGAAAAAGAATTCCATGTATCTAAATTAATTCCAGTAGCTAATCCTGCTCCAGGTTCGTGAAAACCTGGCCAATAATAAAATTTTGCTGCTTGGTAAAATGCTAATGATAAATCATTCCAAGGACCAACCCATTCTGTAGCATCAATCGCTCCAGATTTTAAACTAGAAAAAATTTCACCACCAGGTATTGCAACTGCTGCTGCGCCAACTTTTCTTAAAACTTCTCCGCCAAGACCGGGCATTCTAATTTTGAGACCATTTAAATCTTCAATTTTTTTAATTTCTTTATTAAACCATCCTCCCATTTGAACACCAGTATTTGCAGATTGAAAAGAAATTAAATTAAAATCTTGTGTTAATTCATTCCAAAGTTCTTGTCCCCCACCATGATCTATCCATGCATTTAATTCGTTAGCCGTCATACCAAAAGGTACTGCAGTAAAAAAATTGAAACCAATGTTTTTTCCTTGCCAATAATATTCAGCACCATTGTACATATCTGCCAGACCGCTTGATGCAGCATCAAATGCACCAAAAGCAGGGACTAGTTCCCCAGCAGCGAAAACTTTAATATTAAGCCTTCCTTCAGTTGCATCTTTTATTCTTGAGGCAATTCTTTCAGGTGAGGTTCCAAGACCTGGAAGATTTTTAGGCCAGGTTGTGACCATATTTAATCTTCTTATATTACTCGATAATGCAGGCGAAGATAAACTTGAGCCGATAAGGATAGAAGAGGCAGCTCCAAGAAGAAAATTTCTCCTTCCAAATTTTTTTTTATATATTTCCATATTTTACCTTCAAATAATTTTTAAAATTAAATTTTTATCCATTTATTATCTTTTAAGATCTGAGAAGAGTTGAATTTATTTTTATAATCCATTTTATTTGATCCTTCCACCCAATATCCCAAATAAACATATTCTTTTCCTAATTCTTTAGCCAATAAAAAATGTTCTAAAATTACAAATTTGCCAATAGAATTTCTGAGAAAAAAATCACTATAAAATGAATAAACCATTGAAATAGAGTCTTTTAAAAAATCTGAAATAACACATGCAATCAATTTATTATTATAAAAATATTCTAGAATTTTTGTCTCAATCCCAGGTGAGTTAAACATTTTACAATAATCTTCATATTTCATTTCATTCATTTCGCTATTACTATGTTTGAATTCTAAATATCTTTTAAAAAGTTTGAATTGTTCTATTGAAGGATTGTTAGTTAATCTCTTCGTAAATAAGTTCTTATTTTTATTAATAATTCTTTTATTACTTTTTGATAATTTAAAACCATTAACCATAATTCTTATTGATTTACATGAATTACAACCATCACAAATTTGATTATAGAGAATATTGTGACTTCTTCTAAAACCATTTTTAATAAGGAATTGATATTTATCTGACTTGGTGATGTCATCCATTATCAAAAATATTTTTTTTTCTTTCCTATTCTCCAAATATGAACATGATTCCGAATTTGACAGATAAAAATTAAGCTTGTCTTTATTTATTTTATTCATGAAAAATTCCTAATAACCAATATAAGTAATCATTAAAGTATATGTAATCCAAAGAATTATTACCAATGGTATTCCTGATATTAAGAAATCTTTAAATCTATAATTGCCAGGGCCCATGACCATAAGATTAGTTTGGTACCCCATAGGAGTTGCAAATGAACAATTTGCTGCAAATATTATACAATAAATAAAGGGTTCGGGTTGCATATTTAAATCAGAAGCCAAACTTATTGCTATTGGGGTGAATAGCACAGCTGTAGCATTATTACTGATAAAATTAGTAATAATTGCTACAAAAATAAAAAGTATAGACAAAACAGCAGTTAAAGATAATTCAGCTGTAATGTAATACATACTGTCAGCAATAAATTTCGCCCCACCAGTTTCTTGAAGTGCTATTGATAGCATTATAGTTGATGCTACAAGAAGGTAGATTCTAGGATCAAGTGACATTACCGCATCTTTAACATTAAGTACTCTAAAAATTAACATTAATGCTGCACCCATAACGGCAGCCGCTGTAATATTAAAAATACCTGATGATGCTAAGAAAATAGTGAATATAAAAATTAGTCTTGCTCTCAAAGCAAATAATTTTGAAGGGAGATAGATTGTCGACCATTCAATTGGAAAAATATCTTTAATTCCTCTTAGAGACCTAATAGATTTTTCAGAACCTTTTAGTAAGATAATATTACCGGCATTTAGTTTTAAGGAGTTTAATCTATCTACTTCAGTATTAATTCCCTTTTGAATTCCAATAACCCTGCAACTAACCTCATTTTCAAAATTTGTTTGGCTAATACTTCTACCAATTAGGAAAGATCCTGGTGTTATTGCTGCCTCAATAATTACCTCAGGTTTAGTTGAGTCAGATTGTTTACCAATAGTGCTAAAAACTTGATCATTCCTTTTTAAGGCACTGGTTAGATTACCTTTAGTTATTGATAATGTTATTTTATCCTCTAATTCAATTTCCACCTCATCATATGGGGGTAATAATTTCTCATTTTTTCTTGTTATTAATCTTACCGAACAATTTTCAAGCTCAGGAAGCAAACCAGAAATAAATTTTTTACCAATTAACGGATTACCATTTTCAATAATAATTTCTACAATGTATTGCTGGCCTTCATTTTGAAGATCATCTTCACTATCTTTATTTTTCTTACTAAATAATTTGATAATAACTGGTAATAAAAAAACAGCATAAAGGAATCCAACAATTGCTAAAATCATTCCTTGTTTTGTAAAATCAAAAAAACCTATCTCTTTTCCAATAGTGGAAAATACTGAACCAGAAACAAGAAGGTTAGTTGAAGATCCAATTAATGTGGTCATTCCACCAAGTATGCATACATATGAAAGTGGTATTAGAATATATCTTGATGGTTGATCCAATTGTTTGCATAAAGAGAGAATTATAGGAATAAACATTACTATTATAGGGGTATTATTTAATAACGCGCTTAAAACAAAAACTAGAAACATTATAGAGAAAAACTTAAGCTGAGTATTTTGCGATTTATCTCCTGACATCCATACAGCTATATCTTCTAAAGCTCCGGTTACAAGAAGACCATGACCAATAACAAGAAGGCACATAAGTGCAATTAACGATGGATTAGCAAAACCTCTTAATATAACTTCTAAGGATACAGGAAGCCCTGAAACAGCCCCTAGAAAAGGACTATTTTGGAAAATAATTATTAAAATACTTATTATTGCTAAAGATGTAATTTCAATAGGAATTTTATCTAAAGAAAATAGAATAACGCCTACAAATATTAATCCAAAAACAAACCACATGTATAGATCAATTGAAAACATATTAAATATTTCTCTTTAAATTAAATTTTGTTTTAAAAATATAATCATGAATACATTTTCTTTCGTTGTTTATTAAAGGATAGATTATCGAAATTAATAAAATTGAACCAATGGGGACAACAATAAAAAAAATCAAATTATATGCTAATAACTCTTTAATAGTTAATCGATTATTGCTTTTATTTATCAGGTTTATCTTAAAAATTTTCATTCCAAAGGTTATACCCTCATCACCTCCAATAGAAAAAGAATAATAGCTGATAAATATTACAGGAATAATAAATAGAAATACTTCATTAAATAAGTTTAAAGTAAATATATTTATAATTTTAAAAATGATAAAAGTTAAGAAAATTAAAATTAAGCAAACTATAAAATCTAAAAGACATGCTTTTATTCTATTTATTAGTATTTTGTCAAAATATGTTAATTTATAATTTATCATCTTATTTATTTTAGCTTTTAAATGATTATACTTTAACAGAAACTAAATAGAATCTGTATATATTAGATTATATATTATATGTGAAATATTATATTTTTTTTTTAATTTTATATATTAAGGTATTGATAATAATGGTTAATTCTAATTTTTTTGATGATAATTTTATAGCTTTTGCACATCGAGGGGGTAACGATTTTGGACCAGAAAATTCTCTTAAAGCTTTTAAAGGTGCTTATAAGAGTGGTTATAAATATCTTGAAACAGATATTCATCTTTCCAAGGATGGGCATTTATTGGCTTTTCATGATGATAGTATTGATAGAGTTACAAACAACAAAGGTAAAATAGAGAATCTAAATCTAAGCGAAATAAAGAAATCTAAAATAGATGGTAAAGAGGAAATTCCTGTTATTACCGATCTTTTTGAAGAGTTGCCAAATTGTTTTTTCAGTATTGATTGTAAATCAGACGATACTGTTTTACCTCTAATTAAAATTATTAAAGATAAATCTCTTATGGAAAGGATCTGTATTGGCTCTTTTTCTCAAAAAAGAATTAATCTTATAAGGAATATTTTAGGTCCAAATTTAAAAACATCGATGGGTCCTAATGAGATAATTTTGAGTAAATTACTATCAAACTTTTCAATAAACTATAAATTTAAATCAAATTTTGCCTCTCTTCCAATAGAAAAATATGGATTAGAGCTTCTTAACGAAAAAAATATAAAATATTTACAAAAAAATAATCAAAAAGTAATTGCATGGACAATAAATGACGAGAATGATATGAGGCTTTTGATTAGAAGAGGTATTGACGGAATTATGACTGATAATATTCTCTTATTAAAGAGAGTTCTTATTGAAGAAAATTTATGGTAATGAGCATATAACTTGTATTAGAATGCAAATGATTATACAAAATGTTGTATAGATTTTTAGAAAGTTCAAATGGAAAAAAAATTAGATAATATTTTACCTCAAAGTTTTTTTAATGATGGCCTTGAAAAGGCTGATAAAGATATATTTTCTGCTATTTCAAAAGAATTGTATCGTCAACAAAATCAGATTGAGTTAATAGCTTCTGAAAATATTGTTTCTAAGGCTGTTCTTGAGGCTCAAGCATCCATAATGACAAATAAATATGCTGAGGGTTATCCTTCGAGGAGATATTATGGTGGATGTGAGTTTGTTGATATAGCTGAAGAATTAGCAATTAAAAGAGCATGCGAGCTGTTCAATGTTAATTATGCCAATGTTCAGCCTCACTCAGGCTCTCAGGCTAATCAAGCTGTTTATACTGCGCTATTAAAACCTGGTGATACAATTTTAGGTATGAGTTTAGATGCAGGTGGGCATTTAACCCATGGCGCTAAACCCAACCAGTCAGGAAAATGGTTCAATCCAGTGCAATATGGTGTGAGAAAATCAGATAGCTTAATTGATATTGAACAAGTTAAAAGTTTAGCAATTGAACATAAACCAAAACTTATTATTGCAGGAGGTTCAGCCTATCCTCGGCAAATAAACTTTAAAGATTTCCGTGAAATTGCTGATTTAGTTGGAGCTTATTTATTGATTGATATGGCTCATTTCTCAGGACTAGTTGCAGGTAAATCTCATCCTAGCCCTTTTCCATATGCTGACGTTGCAACAACAACTACACACAAGGTTCTTAGAGGTCCAAGGGGAGGCCTTATACTTACCAATAACGAAGAAATTGCCAAAAAAGTTAATTCAGCTATTTTTCCAGGAATTCAAGGTGGACCCTTAATGCACACTATTGCTGCTAAAGCAGTATCATTTGGTGAAAGTTTGCGTCCAGATTTTAGTTTATATACAGATAATGTTATTAAAAATGCTAGAGCTCTCTCCTTAACTTTATTAAGTGATGGATTTGATATTGTTTCTGGGGGAACAGATACACACATTGTTTTAGTTGATTTAAGACCAAAAGGAATAAAAGGTAACATTGCTGAAGAGTCTCTTGGAAGAGCAGGTATTACATGTAATAAAAACGGGGTTCCCTTTGATCCTGAAAAACCAATGGTAACATCTGGTATTCGTCTTGGCTCTCCTGCTTGTACAACTAGAGGTTTTAACACCTCAGAATTTAATATTATTGGTGATTTAATTTGTGAAGTCTTAAATGCTATTTCCAAAAATAATAATGAACCTGTTTATGAAATTGAAGAAAGTGTAAAAAATAAAGTAGAGAAACTTTGCTTGAAATTTCCTATATATGAGAAATAAAAATGCAATGTCCCTTCTGTAATAATCAAGAAACTCAAGTACGTGATTCAAGACCAACCGAAGAAAATTCTGCAATAAGAAGAAGACGTCAATGCTTAGCTTGTGGAGGAAGATTTACAACTTTTGAAAGAATTCAAATGAGAGATTTAACTGTCATTAAGCGTTCTGGAAAAAGAGCTCCATTTGATAGGGATAAATTAATGAGATCTGTTGATATTTCTGTAAGAAAAAGAAATATCGATCCAGATGTTATTGAAAGAATGGTTACTGGTATTGTTAGGCAATTAGAAAGTACAGGAGAGACGGATATACCATCAAACTTAATAGGTAGTCTAATAATGGCAGCTTTAAGGGAAGTTGATATGGTTTCTTATGTTAGGTTTGCTTCTGTTTATAAAAATTTTCGTGAAGTTAAGGATTTTGAGGATTTTGTTGGTGAATTAGGTAATCCATCAAATATAATTCGCGAAGATTAGTAAATGTTTTTTTGCCTTAAAAAATGAAGATTCCCTATGCAGATAATTTTTTTATGAACTATGCAATTAGGCTTGCATCAAGGAATATTGGAAATACTGGTAAAAATCCATCTGTAGGATGTGTTTTAACTTCAGATAATAAAATTATAAGTTTTGGTATAACTGGTAATAATGGTTCTCCACATGCTGAATATCAAGCAATAAAAAAAGTGACTAATTTACCCAAAAATGTTACTGCCTATATTACTTTAGAGCCATGTTCCCATGTTGGAAAAAATCCATCATGTGCTGATTTATTAATAAATAGTAAAATTAGCAGGGTAGTTATTGCACAGTTAGATCCAAATCCGCTTGTTAACGGAAAGGGTATAAAAATTTTAAAAGAAAATGGAGTTAAGGTTGATTACGGCTTACTCGAAAAAAAAGCATTAGTTAATAACTATGGATTTATTAATAACATTAAAAAAAAATACCCAGAAGTAAACGTAAAGATTGCGTCATCAAAAAATGGTATAACTATCCCTGAAGATGGAAAAAAATGGATTACTAATAATTTATCTAGGTCATACGGACATATTCTAAGATCCAATCATGACGCTATTATGGTTGGTATTAAAACAGTTTTAACTGATAATCCAAGTCTAAACTGCAGATTACAAGGTTTAGAGAGTAGATCTCCAATTAAAATTGTTGTTGATACGAATTTACAAACACCTTTAAGTTGCAAGTTAGTAAAAAATTCAAATAAAGATTTAATTATATTCTCCAACTCACTGAATAAAAATAAAACTCTTAGTTTTAAAAATGCTGGTATTGATGTTATTTATATTAATAAGCTAAAAAATGGATTTCTTGATATTCAAGAAATACTATTATACCTGAATAAAAAAGGAATAAATAGATTATTAATTGAAGGCGGTTCAACACTAGCGTATTCTTTTATCAGTGGAAATTTTGTTAATGAAGTTTATTGGTTTTCTTCAAAAAATAATATAATTAATAGTAAATTACCTAACGAAAGTGATGAAAAATTAAATTCTATTAAGAAAAGTAATATTTTTATAATAAAAGATTGTATTAACTTAAGAGATAATAAGCTAGAAATTTTTAAATTAGAAAAGGATTAATGCTTTGTTTACGGGAATTATTACAGATGTAGGTAAAATTCAATCTATAGATTTAGATAGCGGTAACATAAAAATTGTATCTAATTATAAATATGAAACAATTGATTTAGGAGCATCTATTTGCTGTTCAGGTATATGCCTAACAGTAATAGAAAGAGGCAGTTTTAGTGATTATTCATATTTTTGTGTACAAGTTTCCAGTGAAACAATATCTAAATCTTCAGTAAAATTTTGGAAAGATAATACAGAGATAAATCTTGAAAGAAGTCTTAAATTTGGTGATGAGGTTGGTGGCCATTTAGTTACTGGACATGTTGATTGTTTAGCAAAGGTTCATTCAATAAATAAATCAAAAAATAGTAATATAATTAATATAAAGTATCCTAGTAAGTATAAGAAGTTTATTGCATCAAAGGGTTCTGTTTGCTTGGATGGTATATCATTAACAATTAATGATGTTTTTGAGGACATGTTTACAGTTAATATTATTCCTCATACTGAAGATAATACCTCATGGAGTAATTTAAATGAAGGCGATGGTATTAATTTAGAATTTGATGTTTTAGCAAGATATGTTGCAAGACAACTTGAGGAAAAAAAATGAAAAGCTATATATCTCCAATAGAGGATATAATTTCTGAAGCCTCGCAAGGTAAAATGTTTATTCTTGTTGATGCTGAAGAGAGAGAAAACGAGGGTGACTTAGTAATACCTGCAGAAGATGCAAATGACAATGTGATAAATTTTATGGCAAAAAACGGACGTGGTTTAATTTGCTTAGCTTTAAATGATGATAAAGTAGATAGTCTTGGTTTAACTTTGATGTCTTCAAATAACCAATCTCGTCATGAAACTGCTTTTACTGTATCAATTGAGGCCAGAGAAGGGGTTACAACTGGTATCTCAGCACAGGATAGAGCCTTGACAATTGCAACAGCTATTTCTGATAATTCAAAAAGTACTGATATTGTTTCACCGGGACATGTTTTTCCAATAAAAGCTAGACCTGGGGGTGTTTTAGTAAGGGCTGGTCATACAGAGGCTGCTGTAGATATTGCAAAATTAGCAGGAAAAAATCCCTCAGGTGTTATTTGTGAAATCATGAATGATGATGGAACAATGGCTAGATTACCAGAGCTTATTGAGGTTGCTAAAAAATTTGATTTAAAAATAGGAACAATTGCAGATCTAATTTCATATAGAATTAATAATGATCACATTATTACAAAGGTTGGTAATGAAAAAATTATCAGTGATTTCGGTGATGATTGGGATTGCGTCGTTTATAAAAATGATCTTGATAAAGCTGAGCACATTGCTCTTGTTAAAGGACGGATTGACTCTGATGATATTATTCCCGTTAGAGTTCACTCTGTTAATATCTTTGAAGATTTAATTTCTATTAATCCTAATAGAAAAAATTTAATATCTAAGTCAATGAATTTAATTAGCACTTTTGAATCTGGTGTAATAATTTTGGTTAGAGATACAAATGAAGGTGCGTTATTAAATCTTCTTAAAAAATATTCAAATAATAATATAAAGCAAGATAATAAATTGAAAGAATATGGTGTGGGGGCTCAAATATTAATTGATCTTGGTGTAAAAAAAATGAATTTAATTTCTGATACAAATGCTATGCCAATTAATTTAGAAGGCTATGATCTTGAAATTACAAGTCGACAACCACTTGAGGAAGTTAAATAAAATGGTAAAGAATGTTGGCATCGTTATTTCTGATTATTACAAGGATATTTCCATGGGTCTTGAGCAGGGGGCTATAAGATTTTGTAGTGAAGCTAAGATTAATTTTAAAAAATTTTATGTTCCTGGTGCACTTGAAATAGGTTCTGCAATTAAAATTATTTCAAATAAAGATTTAAGTATTAACGGTTTTATTGCTTTAGGTTGCATAATAAGAGGAGAAACAAGCCATTTTGAAATTGTAATAAATGAATCCGCAAGAGCTTTGACTGAACTTTCATTGAATCATTCCTTAATAATAGGGAATGGTATTTTAACAGTAGAAAATGAAAAACAGGCTATTGCCAGAAGTGTAAAGGATAATAACAATAAAGGTTATCATGCCGCATTAGCTTGTTCAAAACTTTTAGATTTAAAGGGTAATATTTAATTTGAAATCAAATATTCATAATAAAAAATCATCAGCCCGTCTTTTTGCAGTCCAAATTTTATTTGAAATGGAGATTAATGGAAAAAAGATTAATAATATTCTTGAAAGATTAACTGATGATTATTTATTTGAAATTTCTAGATTAAATAAAACAGATAAGGCTGATAAAACACATTTGAGAAAAATTTTAAAAGGTGTTACTAAAAATCAAAAGGGTATTGATTTAGATATTAAAAATAATTTAATCGGTTGGTCTTTATCCAGAATAGATTCAGTCTCAAGAGCAATATTAAGATCAGCATTTTATGAATTAAAAGAATGCCATGATATTCCGCTTAAGGTAATTATCAATGAGTATATTGAAATATCGAAATCATTTTTTGATGGTGAAGAAACTAGTTTTATAAATGGTATTTTAGATAAAATTTCTAAAATTTATAGGCCAAGTGAATTATAAAATGATCACTGAATTTGATTTCATAAATAAATATCTTGTTCAAAAGGAAAATAATTCAAAATATTCTTTAAACTTCGGTGACGATGTTGGCGTTGTTGGTGATAAAATATATTCCACTGATACAATATGTGAAGGTATTCATTTTTTTTCTGATGATAAACCATACTTAATCGCCAAAAAATTAATTCGAGTAAATATTTCGGATATAGTTTCAAAAGGGATTAGACCAAAATATTGCTTATTTAATTTCTCCGCAGGTAAAAATATCGACGAAAAATGGATAAGTAATTTCATGCGAGGTTTTAGGTCTGATATTAATTTTTTTAAACTTAATTTAATTGGTGGAGATACAATTAAAACATCTAGTAAGACTGTTTTATCTCTGACAATTTTTGGAAGTTTAAAAAATAATAAATTCATAAAAAGATCATCTGCAAAAAACGGTGATCATATTTATGTATCTGGGACAATTGGTGACTCAGCATTGGGTTTACGTTTTAGGAAATCAAAAAAAATTAATATTACCAGTCAACATAGAAAATTTTTATTAAATAGATATCTAAAGCCAAGACCAAGAATTGACCTAGTTAATTATATAAATAAAAATGCATCTGCTTCAACAGATATATCTGATGGTCTTTACGATGATTTAATGAATATATGTGTCGCTTCAAAGTTAGGAGCTGATATAAATTTTAATAAAATCCCATTATCTGATTCAGCTAGAATTTTTCTTTTAAAATATCCTAAATTAAGTCAATTAATTTTAAATGGGGGTGATGATTATGAGTTATTATTTACTGGAAAAATCGGTTTAGATAAAAATAAAAATATCACTAAAATTGGTCAAATGAAAAAAGGTAGAAATATAAATATAACTGATTTTGATGACATAACTTGTTTTGACGGTTATAAGCATAAATTCTAGGAATGTTTAACTTGATATTTAAGCTTTGTTTTGGCAATAATCGTCAAATTTACAAACTAGTTATTTGATAATGTGGAGGAAATTATTATGGATATTATGTATCTAATTATCGGTTCTGGGGTATTGGCTGTTCTTTATGGAATAATTACTTCCTTATCTGTTTTGTCGGCAGATACAGGAAATGAGAAAATGCAAGAAATTGCTAAAGCTATCCAAGAGGGAGCAGGGGCATACTTATCTAGACAATATAGTACTATTGCAATCGTTGGCATAGTAATTCTCATAATTTCATATTTCTTATTGGGTCTTGAAGTAGCAATAGGTTTTTTAATCGGGTCAGTTATGTCCGGAATTGCTGGTTATATCGGTATGCTTGTATCAGTTAGAGCAAACGTAAGAACTACTCAAGCATCATCAGTTAGTTTAGCTAGCGGGCTTAGTATTGCATTTAAGTCTGGAGCAGTTACAGGAATGCTTGTAGCTGGGTTAGCATTATTAGCTGTGTCAGTCTATTATTATACACTGACGAATTTATGGATTCCTTCAAATGATAGGGTTGTTATTGACGCTTTAGTAGCTCTAGGTTTTGGTTCTTCATTAATATCAATTTTTGCTAGATTGGGTGGAGGAATTTTTACCAAAGGTGCAGATGTAGGTGGAGACCTAGTTGGAAAAGTTGAGGCTGGTATTCCTGAAGACGATCCAAGAAATCCAGCAACAATTGCTGATAATGTTGGTGATAATGTTGGAGACTGTGCTGGAATGGCAGCTGATTTATTTGAAACATATGCTGTTACAGTTGTAGCAACAATGGTCTTGGCTTCAATATTTTTTACCGGAAATGTTATTATGATGATTTACCCAATGGCAATTTGTGCAGCTTGTGTAATCACATCAATTCTAGGCACTTATTTTGTTAAGCTTGGTAAAAATAATTCAATTATGGGTGCTTTATATAGAGGTTTTATTGCCACCGCCATTTTATCACTAATTGTATTGTATTTTGTTACAGATTATGTAGTTGGTTTTAAGACAACTCTCTCTGTAGGGGACTTATCTTTTAATGGTCTTGATTTATATATTTGTGGTGTTATTGGATTGGGAATTACAGGTCTTATTATATGGATAACTGAATATTATACTGGTGTAGATTATCGTCCAGTTCAATCAATAGCTAAATCATCAGAAACTGGACACGGTACAAATGTTATTCAAGGTTTAGCTGTTTCTATGGAATCAACAGCTCTGCCTGCACTTGTAATAGTTTTTGGAATTATTCTTACATATAGCTTAGCTGGTTTATTTGGTATTGCAATTGCAGTCACCACAATGCTTGCACTAGCTGGTATGGTTGTGGCTCTTGATGCTTTTGGGCCTGTTACTGATAACGCAGGTGGTATAGCGGAAATGTCAGAATTACCCGAGGATGTAAGGAATACAACTGATGCATTAGATGCTGTTGGCAATACAACAAAAGCTGTTACCAAAGGTTATGCTATAGGGTCAGCTGGATTAGGAGCATTAGTTCTATTTGGTGCTTATACTGCAGATATTGATTATTTTACATCAAATGCAGTAGAGGGAAGTTATTTTTATGGAGTAACTACTGACTTCTCATTATCTAATCCATATGTAGTTGTAGGACTCTTGGTTGGAGGAATGCTTCCTTATTTATTTGCAGCCATGGGTATGACCGCTGTTGGAAGAGCTGGTTCTGCTATTGTAGAAGAGGTAAGGCAGCAATTTAAAGAAAAACCTGGAATTATGACTGGAAAAGATAAACCAGATTATTCAAGGGCTGTTGACCTTTTAACAAAATCTGCAATTAAGGAAATGATTTTACCCTCATTACTTCCCTTACTTTCACCAATTATTTTATTTTATTTTATTAATTTTATTGCATCAAAAGGCGATGCCTTTTCTGCACTTGGTGCAATGCTTCTTGGGGTTATTGTTACTGGCTTATTCGTCGCTCTTTCTATGACCGCTGGAGGCGGTGCATGGGATAATGCCAAAAAATATATAGAAGATGGCAATCATGGTGGTAAAGGATCAGAAGCTCATAAAGCTGCTGTTACAGGTGATACAGTTGGAGATCCATACAAAGATACAGCTGGACCAGCTATTAACCCAATGATTAAAATTACTAACATTGTAGCCTTATTGCTATTAGCAATCTTGGCGCACTAAACTTTAGTAATATAAAATTTTTAAATCAGAGAGATTCCTGTTATTTTTATTTATAAATAGGAATCTCAAATGACAAAAAAAGCCATCTTTTCTACATCCTTTAAAAGTTCAAAGGGTAGATTGCATAAAGAAAATGAAAGTGAAAATAGGAATCCTTTTCAAAGAGATAGGGATAGAGTAATTCATTCGGACTCATTTAGATTATTAAAGCATAAAACTCAGGTTTTTTTAGCACATACAGGTGATTATTACAGGACACGTTTAACTCACTCTCTTGAGGTAAGTCAAATCTCTAGGACTGTATCTAGAAAACTTGATTTAGATGAAGATTTAGCCGAGGTTTTAGCTTTATCGCATGATTTAGGTCATCCACCATTTGCTCATTCTGGAGAAGAGATTTTGAATAAATGCATGAGCGATTATGAGGGTTTTGATCATAATGCTCAAACATTAAGAATATTAACCTCTTTAGAGGAGAGATATCCTTTATTTGATGGTTTAAATTTAACATGGGAAACTTTAGAGGGTATTGTTAAACACAATGGTCCATTATTAAATCCTCATATAGTTATTAAAGAATATAATAAAGTTCATGATTTAGAGTTAAATACTTTTCCTGGTCTTGAGGCTCAAATTGCATCTTTATCTGACGATATAGCTTATAATAATCATGATATTGATGATGGTTTTAGGGCTGGGTTAATATCACTTAATGATCTAAAGAAAATTGAATTACTTTCAGAGATTATTAAAGAAATTAAATTAGAGTTTAAAAATATTGATGATTATATGATTGTTAAAGAATTAATTAGAAGATTGATAGGTTTAATGGTTAATGATTTGATAAATAATACCAAAAAAAATATTAATAAAATTAAACCTAATAATCCTGAAGAAATTAGATCTCACAATAATTTAATTGCTAGTTTTTCAGAATTCTTTATTTCACAAGATAATGAAATAAGAAAATTTTTAAGATCACGATTTTATGAACATAGTTTAATCGAGAAAGAAAGAGTCAGATCTATGAGAACAATTGAAGAAATTTTTTCTAAACTAATAAAAAATATAGACCTTCTTCCAACTAAACTAAGAAAAAAATGTGATACTCCATATTCTAAAATTTCTGCGAGAGTTATTTGTGACTATATAGCATCTATGACCGATAGATCTATTTTTGAAAATCATGCTAGATTATATGAAAAAAATTTATTAGATCATCCTGGGTATTAAAATGAATATAATAAATTATTATAGAGATAAGATTAAAGAAATTTTACTTAAAGAATTTGATATTGAGGAAAGTGATTTAAAAAATATATCTCTTGAGTTTCCTAAAGACTCATCTCTGGGTGATCTCTCTACTAATGCATCAATGGTTTTATCAGGAAAACTGAAAAAGTCTCCTCAAGAAATTGCATCAATAATTATAAATTTAATTGGTAAATACCCTGATTTTGAAAAAGTTCAAATTGCTGGAAAAGGATTTATAAATATAAATCTTAAAAAAAATATTTGGTGGGATTTATTATCCAAGATTCTAAAGAAAAAAGATAAATATGGTGACTCTAATTATGGTAAAAATGAAAAAATTAATCTTGAATATGTGTCTGCAAACCCAACTGGACCTCTTCATGTAGGTCATACTAGAGGAGCTGTTTTTGGAGACACCTTATCTAATATATTAAAAAAAGTTGGCTACAGCGTATGCAAGGAGTACTACATTAATGACTCAGGAGAGCAAGTAGATAAATTAGCTCAATCTGTTTTTTTTAGATATAGGGAGGCATGTGGTGAAAGAATTGAAGATATTCCAGAAGGCTTATACCCTGGTGATTATCTTAAACCTGTTGGGGTTGATCTCAAAAATCAATACCAAGAAACATTAATAAATGCCAAAAAAGAATATTGGTTGCCAATTGTAAAAGATTTTTCTATTAACTCTATGCTTAATTTAATCAAAAATGACCTTAATTTACTTGGCATAAATCATGATATTTTTACATCTGAAAATAAACTATTGAATGATGGCCTTGTTGAGAAAGTATTTAAAGAAATGGATAAATCAAATCTATTATATGAAGGTGAAACTCCTCCACCAAAAGGTGTCCTTAAGTCTGATTGGTCCAAAAAAAAACATATACTTTTTAAATCAAAAAATTTTGGTGATGACGAAGATAGGGTTGTTAAAAAACATGATGGATCATGGACTTACTTTATGCCTGATATCGCTTATCATAAGGACAAATATAATAGAGGCTTCAATAAAATGATTAATATCTGGGGCGCTGATCATTCTGGTTACATTTCAAGAGTAACCTCTGCTGTAGACGCGGTAACAAATTCAAAATCAACCCTTGAAGTAAAAATTTGTCAGCTTGTTAGACTTATGAGAGGTGGAAATATTGTAAAAATGTCTAAAAGATCTGCAAATTTTATTACATTAAGAGATTTGGTAGAAGAGGTAGGCTCAGATGCTGTAAGATTCATGATGGTAATAAGAAAAAATGATGCACCTCTTGATTTTGATTATGATCTAGTTAAAGAGCAAACTAGAGATAATCCTATTTTTTATGTTCAATATGCTTATGCAAGAATTTGTTCTGTTATAAGAAAAGTTGAAGATGAGGGTCTTTTCTTAGTAAATGATGGAACTATTTTAGAGAGTAATTTTACTCTTTTATCTAATTCAGATGATATTGAGCTTATAAAAGTTATTTCTAGCTTTCCAAAAATAATTGAACAAGCCGCTATTTATAAAGAACCTCATAGAGTAGCTTTTTATTTAAGAGATATAGCTTCTTCTTTTCATTCTTATTGGAATTTAGGTAATGAAAATAATAATTTAAAGGTAGTTAATATAAACAATTTGGAGGAAACTAAAGCAAGATTGGCTCTAATTATCTCTGTAGGTATTACTATATCTGAAGGTTTAAGATTACTAGGAATTAAGGCCCTGGAGGAGTTAAGGTAATATGAAAAAGAATATATTAATATTCTTAATAATATTTTCTGTAATTATAATCATTGGTTTTTTTCTATTTATTAACTCTGATAGCACTATACCCACAGTTTATGCTCCAAATGAGCCTATTAGAGAACTTCCAAAAAATACACCAGAGTTAAAAAGACCTTCAAATATACCATGTGTATACTCGCTTTGGAGTAACTCAACTGAACCATGCGGGACACTTGAAAATATTTTTGAAGATAAAAAATTAAATTTAAGTTACTTTACTCTCTCATTTGGTACATTTTCTAATTTAATGGATGCAGAAGTTCATTTAAGAAAACTTAAAACACTAGATTTTTTAAAGAATAGAATAATTAAAATTGATACTATTCTCCCAACTAATAAGATCGTTAATGTAAAAAAGGGCGATACAATCACAGTCATTGCGAGAAGAAACCTAACAACATCAAAAAAAATTATTGAATTAAATAACATAGTAAACCCAAACAAAATTAAAGTTGGTCAAAGATTATTACTTCCTGGAGAAAATATAAAATATCGAATCATAACTACAAATATAGAGAGTAGAGAAATTGCTCAAGGCTTTTGTAATAGCCTTTTAAATTTAAATTTTAGATGCCAAATTCTTTCACAAAAAAATAGTAAAATATAATTATATTTTTACTTTAAATATCTGTTTTTAAATAATTATTTTATACTACATAAGTTAAATAAATATTTTATTTAATATAAATTAAAATTTTTTGATACTTAATATAGTGTATATTATGTAAATAACAGCTATATATTGTATTATGAATAATAGTTCAATAAATACTAATAATGAACAACTAGACTTGTTTCATGTAAACCTTGATGGATATGAAGGTCCTTTAGATCTATTATTATCTCTTGCAAAAGAGCAAAAAGTTGACCTATTAGAAATATCTATACTTGATTTAGCTTCTCAATATTTGAGTTTTATTGATCAAATCAAAAGAATAGATATTGATTTGGCTGCCGATTATATTGTTATGGCCTCTTGGCTTGCCTTCTTAAAATCTAAATTACTATTACCTGATGAGGATAATGAGGATGTTTCAGCCAGAGAATTATCAGCAATCTTAGCATTTAGACTAAGAAGGCTTGAGGCTATGAGAGATGTTGGCTCAAGATTAATGACTAGAAATAGGGTTGGTATTCATATATTTAGGCGTGGTATGCCTGAGCAAAAATTTTTAATTAAAAATTTTAATCACAGAGACACACTTTTTGATTTAATGTCATCATACTCGGGAATACGTAATCGAAATTATGTAGATAAATGGAAGCCAAGAGTCTTTTCTATTTTTTCAATTGAGGATGCAAGAAAAAGATTAGAAAAAATGTTAGGTAAAGTTTTAGATTGGACAAAAATTGAAGATTTCTTACCTATAAATAATGACGTTTCAGAGGAAGGTATACTATATAGAAAAAGTTCTTTGGCTTCCATTTTTTCAGCATCACTTGAGCTATCAAAAGAGGGTGTTATAGAGATAAGTCAAAGCAAGAACTTTGGTTCAATAAAATTTAAAAATAAAGAGATTTCGTCAATGAGTAGAGAGATGCTTGCATAATGGAAAAGAAAAATAATACTTTATTATTGGATTTTTCTGAACAAATAAGAGCTGTAGAAGCTCTTTTATTTGCTTCTTCAGACCCTCTTGATGAGAAGACTTTAAAAGAAATGCTTCCTGAAGATGTGGATATAAATGAAATATTAAATAATCTTTTAAATTTATACAAAGGTAGGGGTGTAGAATTAAAAAGAATTAATAATAAATGGATGTTTAAAACAGCTTCAGATTTATCATTTATAATGCAAAAAGAAGCAAAAGTTCAAAAAAAATTATCAAAAGCAGGCTTAGAAACCTTATCAATAATTGCCTATCATCAACCAGTTACAAGAGCAGAAATAGAGGAGATAAGAGGTGTAACAGTATCTCCTGGAACAATAGATACCTTATTGGAAATTAATTGGATAAAAATTAAAGGTAGAAGAAAAGTTCCTGGTAATCCAATGACATATGGAACTACAGAGGAATTCTTAGTCCATTTTGATCTCGATAATATAAAAGACCTTCCTGGTTTAGATGATTTAAAATCAACTGGATTATTAGATAGTAACTTACCACCTGATATGTATCCAATTGATGATGATATAGATATAATTGAAGAAAATAGTTAATTTTTCATAAAAGTGATATGTATAAAGTGCTATTATATATTTTTAAAAGGAATTAAAAAATGTCTCCCAGTTTAATGCAAATTTTAGTTGTCGTTGTTCTTGTATTGGTTTTTTTTGGAAGAGGAAGAATTTCGAATTTTATGAGTGATTTGGCTTCAGGTATAAAAAGTTTCCGAAAAGGTCTAGAGGATGATGTTAGCGAGAATGAAATTGAAAACGACGACTCTAAAGATAAAGATTAAAATATAAAATTATGTTTGATTTTGGATATAGTGAATTATTAATTGTAGCTGTTGTATTATTAGTTGTTGTTGGACCAAAAGAGCTTCCCGGTCTTCTTAAGATAATTTTTGACTTTGTCTCAAAAATTAAAGTTTATGCATCTGAATTAAGAACAGGAGTTCAAACAATTGCAAATGACTTAGAAGTTGAAAAGATTTCAAAAAAAAATAAAAATTCTATTAATAAAAATAGCAATGACAAAATAAATATAAATGATTAATTTTTAGGATGTCAGATAAAGATAAAATAGAACAAAAACAAAACGATCTATCTAAAGCTCCACTAATTGAGCATTTGATAGAGTTAAGGACTAGATTGATAAGATCTATTGGTATTTTTTTTGTAAGCTTTATTTTATCTTTTTATTTTTCAACAGGTATTTATTCTTTTTTAGTCGGTCCTTTTTTTGAAATAATGGGATCAAGTGGTGAGATGATTTTTACAGCTCCACAAGAATTTTTAGTAACAAAGTTGAAAGTTGGTATATTTGGTGCAACTTTAATAGGGTTACCTTATTTTGCCATAGAGTTGTATTTATTTTTAGCACCCGGTCTTTATGAAAATGAGAAAATGGCACTGGTACCTTACTTTATAGCAACACCTTTTTTATTTTTAATAAGTACATTAATGGTTCACTATATAATAATGCCACTAGCAATTAGTTTTTTTGTATCAATGCAAATTGACTCTTTCACAAGTGATATCTCCATAAAACTTCTTCCAAAGGTAAGTGAATATCTTAGCCTTGTTACATCTCTTATTATTGCTTTTGGAATTTGTTTTCAATTACCTGTAATCTTAACTTTATTGGCAAAGGTAGGTATTATTGGATCAGATAATTTAAAAAAAGGAAGAAAATATGCAATTGTTTTAACATTTTTGGTTGCAGCATTTTTAACTCCCCCTGATCTAATAAGTCAAATTGGTTTAGCAATTCCAACACTTTTACTGTATGAATTATCTATTCTTTTAGTTTCTATGATTGAAAAAAAGAATAAAAAATTAAACATAAATAAGAATTAAAATGCATGATATTAATAAAATAAGAAGTAATAATGATTTTTATCTAAAGGGATGGAAAAGAAGAGGCTTGGATATTGATCTAGATAAAATACTTAATCTAGATAAAGATTTGAGAAAATCTATTACCGACCTTCAAGAACTTCAAACAAAGAGAAATGAATTATCAAAAGAATTTGGTATTGCAAAGAAAAAAAATGATAATCAAGCCTCAGAAAAATTATCTGTTGATGTTCAATCAATAAAAGAGAAAATGCAAGCTATTGAAGATAATAAAGAAATATTTTCTATAGCATTAAAAAATGAATTATCGTCTCTACCAAATATTCCTCATGATGACATACCTGACGGTAAGGACGATAAATCAAATATTATTGTTAGGGAGTTTGGTAATAAAAAAGATAGTTCCCCAAATCATTATGAAATTGGTGAAGAATTAAAAATGTTAGATTTTGAAACTGCTGCTAATTTATCTGGTTCAAGATTCTCAATTTTAAAAAAAGATCTTGCATGTATGGAAAGAGCATTGGCTAATTTTATGATAGATTATCATGTTAAGAACAATGGTTATCAAGAGATTAGTGTTCCATATCTTGTTAAAGATGATGCAATGTTTGGAACAGGGCAATTGCCGAAATTTGAGGAAGATCAATTTAAAACAGAGGACGGATTTTGGCTTATACCCACAGCCGAGGTCCCTTTGACTAACCTTGTTCGGGATAAAGTTATAAATGAAGACGACTTACCTTTACGTTTTGTTTCATATACTCAATGTTTTAGAAAAGAAGCGGGGGCAGCTGGAAAAGACACAAGAGGTTTAGTAAGGCTTCATCAATTTCCAAAAGTTGAATTGGTTAGCATAGTTGATCCAAAATCTTCTTTTGATGAGTTAGAAAGATTAGTTTCCTCAGCAGAAGGAGTTCTAAAAGAATTAGAACTTCCTTTTAGAACAGTAATTTTGTCTACTGGAGATATAGGTTTCTCAGCGTTAAAGACTTATGATCTTGAGGTATGGTTACCGGGACAAAAGTTATATAGGGAAATCTCCTCATGTTCTTTATGTGGTGATTTTCAATCAATTAGAATGAATGCTAAGTATAAAGATAAAAAAACAGGAAAAAAATTCTCTCCTCACACATTGAATGGTTCAGGAGTCGCTGTTGGTAGGGCTATGGTTGCAATTTTAGAAAACTATTACGATGGATCAGGTGTTGTTATTATACCTAAAGTTTTACAATCTTACATGAATGGAATAGAAAAAATTGAATTAGAAAATAATTGAAATCAAAAATAATAATTAAATTTGATATTTCGATAAAATTTACATATTAATCATTAATTCAACATTAAGGACAAGTTATGCAAGAAATTTTATTTCAAATAATGCCATTAGTTTTAATATTTTTCGTTTTTTATTTTCTTATAATAAGGCCTCAGCAAAATAAAGTTAAAGAACATGCAGCAATGGTAAAAGCTGTTAAAAAAGGAGACGAGGTCGTTACTCAAGGTGGTCTTATAGGAAAGGTAATAAAAGTTTCTGATGATGAAGTAACAATAGACTTTGGCGACAATGTAAATATTAGAGCTGTGAAAACAACATTAGCTCATGTCAAATCATAGTATGCTATGATTTATTTCTCTAAATCCAAGAAAATATTACTATTACTGGTGTGTATTTTTGGATTTTTTCTTGCCTATCCAAATTTCTCTCAAATTAATTTACCATTTTTCCCAAAGCAAACAATTAATCTTGGTTTAGATTTAAGAGGTGGATCATATCTTCTTTTAGAGGTTGATACATCATCTATAAAAAAAGATAGATCCCAGTCTCTTTTGGAGGATATCAGATCAACTTTTCGTCAGAATAGAATTAAATACTCTGGTTTAAAAGTAAATCAAAATGGTGCACAGGTTACAATCAGAGAAACTTCACAAATCTCTGATGCTAAAAAATTAATTCAGAGTCTCAATAATTCAACTACTAATTTATTTTCTAATAGTAACAATGAAATGTTTACACTTGATATAAGTGACCAGAATTTTTTACTATTTTTAAATGAGTCTACTTTAAGAGAAAAATATAGATCAGCAGTATCTCAATCTATAGAGATTATTAGAAGAAGAATTGATGGTTTAGGCGTTACTGAGCCATCAATCCAACGACAAGGTAATAATAGAATTTTACTTGAAGTTCCAGGTATGGATGATCCTCAAAGGCTTAAAGATTTATTAGGTAAGACAGCAAAATTAAATTTTAGAATGGTTGATGTATCAATAAGTGCTAATGAAGCCAGACTAACAAGGGTTCCAGGTAGGTCTGAAATTATTTCTGATATTAATGGAATTGAATACCTCGTAATGAAAAAAGTATTAGTATCAGGAGAAAGACTTGTAGATGCTCAAGCAAGCTTTGATCAAACAACAAATGCTCCAATAGTTAACTTTAGATTTGATACACTTGGAGGAAAATATTTTGCAAAAGCAACCTCAGAAAATGTTGGAAAACCTTTTGCAATAATTTTAGATAATCAAGTTATTTCAGCACCAGTTATTCGTAGCCCAATTTTAGGAGGATCAGGCCAAATCGAGGGAGGTTTTTCTGTTGAGGAAGCTAATAATCTTTCAATTTTATTAAGGGCAGGGGCATTACCTGCGCCATTGGAAATACTAGAGGAAAAAACAATTGGACCAGGGCTTGGAAAAGATTCTATCAATTCTGGAACTTCAGCAGCAATAATTGGACTAATTTGTGTTCTGATATTTATTATTATTAGTTACGGTAGATTTGGCTTTTATGCAAATTTTGCATTAATTTTAAATATTATTTTTATTATTGGTGTTTTATCATTACTGCAAGCAACTTTAACGTTACCTGGAATAGCGGGTATTGTTCTTACAATTGGTATGGCTGTTGATGCTAATGTTATTATTTTTGAGAGAATAAGAGACGAAATTAACAATGGAAAAAATCCAATTACAGCAGTTGAGTCTGGTTATAATAAATCGCTAGGTACTATTTTAGATGCTAACATAACTACTCTAATAGCTTCTCTTGTATTGTTTTTTTTAGGTACAGGACCGGTAAAAGGTTTTGCAGTAACATTATCAATTGGAATTATAACCTCAGTATTCACTGCTTTTGTTATTACAAGGCTATTTATATCAATGTGGATATTGAAGAAAAGGCCGGATGAATTATCCTTGTGAGTAGTAAAAAATGAAAACATTAAAACTAATAAAACATAATACAAGTATTGAGTTTCTTAAGTTTAAAAAAACAACTTTAATAATATCTACTTTATTTTGTTTGATGTCATTTTTTTCAATTCTTATAAATGGATTAAATTTTGGAATTGATTTTAAAGGTGGAAGTTTAATTGAGGTCAGCTCTGAAGATGAAATAAATATTAGCCTTGTTAGGTCTAATTTATCCCTTTTGGATTTAGGTGATATTCAAATTCAAAACTTTGGTTCCGATAAAAATATTTTAGTTAGAATAGAAGCGTCGCTATCCGAAAATAATTCAATAATTTTGTCTAAAATAACAAATGAATTATCGGATTTTGGAAAAATTCAAAGAACAGAGGTTGTCGGTCCTAAGATAAGCTCAGAACTTATTCAAAAGGGTATTTTAGCAATTATTTCTGCAGTTGGGCTGATGCTTTTCTATATTTGGATTAGATTTGAGTGGCAGTTTTCTCTAGGAGCTGTTTTGGCTCTTATTCATGACGTTATAATAACAATAGGTATTTTTTCTTTTTTTCAAATAGAATTTAATCTTTCTATAATTGCAGCTCTTTTAACAATTATAGGATATTCTATGAACGATACAGTTGTTGTTTATGATAGAATTAGAGAAAATTTAAGAAAATATAAAAAACAAGATTTATATGATTTAATCAATACATCAATTAATCAAACACTCTCAAGAACAGTTCTTACTTCTTTCACAACTCTATTGGCTTTGTTTTCACTTTATTTTTTTGGCGGACAAGTTATTAAAGGATTTACATTAGCTATGATTATTGGTGTGTTTATCGGGACATACTCATCAACATTTATTGCCTCTCAGCTTCTCCAAATACTTGGTGTAAAAAGAGATTGGTCAAAAAATAAAGAGAACTAGTCTTTCTTATTTAGTTAATAAATATTAATATAGATTCGTATTTTATGGAGTTTAAGATGAGTGCAATACTTTCTTCTTTAAGAAACACAGTTGTTTCTAGTTTTATTTTAACTATTTTATTGCTAGCAATTTTTATTTCATGGGGATCTATTTCAACGGATAGTTTTTCTGATCAAGCCTTTTATTCATTTATTTTTAGGTGGTTACATGTTGTATCAGGGATAATGTGGATTGGCTTACTCTGGTATTTTAATTTTGTTCAAATACCCAATATGCCAAATATACCTGATGATCAAAAGCCTGCTGTATCAAAGGTAATTGCTCCTGCAGCTCTTTGGTGGTTTCGTTGGGGTGCAATGGCGACAATTATCACTGGTTTGATTCTTGGCTACTTAAACGGTTATTTAGAATCTGCAATGACTCTAGGCTTTAGAGGTGATGCTGCTCCTCAACATATTGCAATCGGTATAGGTATGTGGTTAGGAACAATAATGTGGTTTAATGTTTGGTTCGTTATATGGCCAAATCAGAAAAAAGCTTTGGGTATAGTACCTGCTGAAAATGATGTTAAAGCTGCTTCTGCAAGAACTGCAATGCTTTTTTCTAGAACTAATACTTTATTGAGTATCCCAATGCTATTTTCAATGGTTGCTGCTCAAAATATTTTTTAAAAATTTAATTAAGGGGGCTTTTTGCTCCCTTTTTTATATAATCTTTTTCAAATATTGGCCCGTATAACTTTCTTTTACCTTTAAGATGCCTTCTAATTCACCCTCATAAACAAGGCTACCACCTTTATCCCCGCCATCTGGACCAATATCTAATATCCAATCTGAAGTCTTTATTACATCAAGGTTATGTTCAATAACAACAACTGTATTACCATTATCGACTAATTCATGAAGAACTTCTAAAAGTTTTTTTACATCATCAAAATGTAAACCGGTTGTTGGCTCATCGAGAACATAAAATGTTCTTCCTGTAGCTTTTTTTGATAATTCTTTAGCAAGTTTTATTCTTTGTGCCTCTCCTCCAGATAAAGTATTGGCCTGTTGTCCTACTTTTATATACCCAAGTCCAACTTTTTTAAGTGTTTCCATTTTATCTCTAATCAAAGGAACAGCCTTAAAAAGATCTGCACATTCAGTAACTGTCATATTAAGAACATCAGCAATTGATTTATCTTTATATTTAACCTCCAAAGTTTCTCTATTGTACCTTTGACCCTTGCATTGATCACACTCAACATAAACATCTGGAAGGAAATGCATTTCAATTTTTATTACTCCATCACCTTGACAGGTTTCACATCTTCCCCCCTTAACATTAAAAGAAAATCGTCCAGGTTTATATCCTCTTGCTTTAGCTTCTGGTAGTTGACAAAACCAGTCTCTTATTGGAGTAAAAGCACCCGTGTAAGTAGCTGGATTTGATCTAGGGGTTCTTCCAATTGGTGATTGATTAATATCTATAATTTTATCTATATAATGTATTCCTTTAATACTCTCATATTCCATTGGTACTTTTTGTGAGTTATTTAATTTTCGATTTAAAGCTGCAAAAAGCGTGTGCAGTAATAGAGTAGATTTTCCTGATCCTGAAACACCTGTAACACAAGTTAGAGTACTTAATGGGAAATTTGCAGTAACATTTTTTAAATTATTTCCACTAGCTTTACTAATTGAAATACATCTCTCTTTATTAATTTCTCTTTTTTTTGGGATATTAATTTTCATTTTTTTAGATAAATACTGACCAGTAATACTATCTTTATTATCTGAAATTTCTTTAAATGACCCTTCAGCTACTAAATAACCACCATGTATCCCAGCACCTGGACCAATATCAATAATATGGTCAGCTGCATTCATTGTTTCTTCGTCATGCTCAACAACAATAACTGTATTACCTAAGTCTTTTAATCTAGCTAATGTTCCAAGTAATTTATCATTGTCTCTTTGATGAAGTCCTATGGAAGGCTCGTCTAGCACATAAAGTACTCCTGTTAAACCAGAACCTATTTGTGATGCAAGTCTTATTCTTTGAGATTCTCCCCCTGATAATGTTCCTGACTCTCTAGAAAGGGTTAAGTAATTTAAACCAACATTTTTAAGGAAAAATAATCTTTCAGTAATTTCTTTAATAATATTTTTTGAAATTTCTGTATCTTTTTTAGAAAGTTTCTTTTTTACATTTTCAAACCATATTATTGATTCATCAATTGTTAACTTAGATATATCTCCAATATTTGAATTATTAATTTTTATACATAAAGCCTCTTCTTTGAGTCTATATCCGTTACATTTAGAGCAATTTGATTTTGATTGATATTTTTCAATTTCCTCCCTCATCCAATTACTATCAGTTTCTAAATATCTTCTTCTTAAATTATTTAATATACCTTCAAAGGGTTTGTTAGTTTTAAAGGTTCTAGAACCATCATCATAATTAAAGGTTATTTTTTCATTATTTGAACCATCTAAAATTACCTCTTGAAACTTTAGAGGAAGATCTGACCATTTACAGTCTAGTGAAAATTTATAATGTTCAGAAATTGCCATTAGCGTTTGTAAATAATAAGGGGAGGGCGATGAAGTTCTCGACCAAGGTGCTATAGCTCCGTCTCTTATACTTAAATCTTTATTTGGAATAACCAAATCACTATCAATAAAATATTCCGTACCTAATCCATCACAATGTTGACATGCACCCACAGGATTATTAAATGAAAATAGTCTTGGTTCAATTTCTTCAATAGTAAATCCAGATTCTGGGCATGAATAATTTGCTGAGTAAATAATTCTTTTACCACTTTCTTTTCCACTAGCTATCTCAATAGCGGCTAGCCCATCAGATAATTGAAGAGCCGTTTCAAAGCTATCAGCTAACCTATTACCTAATGACTTATCAATTACAATTCTATCAATAACAACATCTATATCATGCTTAATATTTTTCTCTAAATTTGGGAGGTTATCTAGTTCATAAAACTCTCCATCAATTTTAACTCTTTGAAACCCCTTTTTTAGAAGATTAGAAAACTCTTTCTTATACTCACCTTTTCGACCACGAATTATAGGAGATAATAAATATGCTTTCGTTCCTTCTTTGATTTTATTTACTTGATCAACCATTTGGGTAACAGTTTGGCTCTCAATTGGAAGACCTGTAGTTGGGGAGTGGGGCACTCCTATTCTTGCAAACATTAATCTTAGATAATCATGAACCTCAGTTACTGTTCCAACAGTAGATCTTGGATTTTTTGATGTTGTTTTTTGTTCAATTGCTATTGCTGGAGAAAGACCATCAATTTGGTCAAGATCAGGTTTTTGCATCATTTCTAGGAATTGTCTAGCATAAGCTGATAAGCTTTCAACATATCTTCTTTGTCCTTCAGCATAAATAGTATCAAATGCCAAAGATGACTTTCCAGAACCAGATAAGCCTGTAATAACAGTAATACTATCCTTTGGAATTTTTACATCGATATTTTTTAGATTGTGTTCTCTTGCTCCCAAAATATTAATATATTTTTTATTCGCTATTTTATCTTTTTTAGATGACATTATTATTCCTAGACTCTTAAGTATTAAATATAATTATAAAAGGTTATATCATAGTGCTTTCACCTAGGAAGAGTTTTTGTTATATATATTATAAATATTGGAGTTTTTTATGGCAGGTAGTTTAAATAAAGTTATGCTTATAGGTAACCTAGGAAATGATCCTGAGGTTCGAAGTACTCAAGATGGAAGGTCTTTGTGCACATTTTCAGTAGCCACGACTGAAAGTTGGAAGGATAAGAACTCAGGAGAAAGACGAGATAAAACAGAATGGCATAGAGTAGTAATTTTTAATGAAGGTCTTGTAAGAATTACTGAGCAATACTTAAAAAAGGGTTCAAAGGTATACTTGGAAGGACAGTTACAAACAAGAAAGTGGGAAGATAAAGACGGTATTGAAAAATATACTACTGAAGTTGTTCTTCAAAATTTTAATGGAAATCTTACAATGTTAGGTGGAAGAAATGATAATTCCTCTAGTGATTTTGCAAGTGATTCCATTCCAAGTGAATCAACATCCCTAAGTACAGATGTTGATGATGATATTCCCTTCTAAGTCATTGTTTTTTCTTTATAATATTTAGTTCTAATAATATTAAATTAATTGATGTGATAACTTTTAAGTGTTAAAATAATTAACTATGTTTTTATGATTTGATTCGTTTTAAATCATTCCATTTAAGGGTGTTTATGTCTGATATATTAGATGAAAATTCTGAAATTTCTAATATCAATTTAGACGCTGAAATGCGTCAATCTTATCTTGATTATGCTATGAGTGTAATCGTTTCTAGAGCCCTTCCTGATGCAAGAGATGGACTTAAACCTGTGCATAGAAGAATTTTATATTCCATGTATGAAAATAATTATGAATGGAATAAGCCTTACAGAAAATCTGCTCGTGTAGTTGGAGATGTAATTGGTAAATATCATCCGCATGGTGATCAAAGCATATATGACGCCCTTGTAAGAATGGCTCAACCTTTTTCAATGCATTTACCTTTGATAGAGGGTCAAGGTAATTTTGGCTCTGTTGACGGAGATCCTCCTGCTGCTATGCGTTATACAGAAGTAAGGATGGAGAAAATAAGTCAACATTTACTTTCTGATCTTGATAAGGAAACAGTTGATTTTCAAGAGAATTATGACAATTCTGAGTCTGAACCGATTGTTTTACCTGCAGAGTTTCCAAATTTACTTGTTAATGGTGCTGGCGGTATTGCTGTTGGTATGGCAACAAATATTCCTCCCCATAATTTAGGTGAGATAACAAATGCATGTTTAATGTTATTAGATAAACCAGAAACTTCAATTGACGAATTAATAGAAGTTGTACCAGGGCCAGATTTTCCTACTGGTGGAATTATATTAGGTCAATCGGGTGCTAGAAGTGCTTATTCCACAGGCAAGGGATCTATTATTATAAGAGGCAAAGTTTCAATTGAGGATTTGCCGAAAGATAAAAAGGCCATAATTATTTCTGAAATTCCTTACCAACTTAACAAGGTTTCATTAATTGAGAAAATTGCAGAACTAGTTAGAGAAAAAACTATTGAGGGAATTACTGATCTAAGAGATGAGAGCGATAGAAATGGTATGAGGATTTATGTCGAATTAAGAAAAGATGCAGTACCGGATGTAATTTTAAATCAACTTTATCGCTATACTCAATTACAAACTTCCTTCGGAGCAAATACAGTTGCTCTTGATAGAGGAAACCCCAAAACACTTAATTTAAAAGAATTACTTGAATGCTTTATAGATTTTAGGCAAGAAGTAGTTACAAGAAGAATTAAATTTCTTCTAAATAAGGCTAGAGATAGGGCTCATATCTTGGTTGGTTTAGCTATAGCGGTTTCTAATATTGATGAAATTATTAAATTAATAAGATCTTCAAAAAGCCCCTCGGATGCTAAAGAAAAACTAATGAAAAAGGAATGGCCTGCAAAGGATGTTAAATCATTAATTGAGCTAATAGATGATCCACGCCACAGTATTTCAAAAAAAGATCTTTGCAAGTTTTCAGATGACCAGGCAAGAGCAATATTAGAATTAAGACTACAAAGACTTACTGCGATTGGTAAAGATGATATTGAAAACGAAATGGATGAATTAAAAAATAATATTGAAGATTATTTGCTTACCCTTAAGAGTAAAGACAAGGTTATAGATATTATTAAAAATGAATTAAATGAAATAAAAGATAATTTCTCTATACCAAGAAGAACTGAAATTGTTGACTACATTGATGATGTTCAAGATGAAGATTTAATAAAGAAAGAAGAAATGGCTGTAACAGTAAGTCATTCCGGCTATATAAAAAGAGTACCTTTATCTACATATAGATCCCAAAATAGGGGAGGTAAGGGTAGATCGGGAATGCAAACAAAGGATGAGGATTTTGTTACTAATATTTTTGTAGCAAATACTCATCAACCAATCTTATTCTTTTCTTCTACTGGAATGGTTTATAAATTAAAAACTTATCTTTTACCTATTTCTAGTCCTCAGGCAAAGGGTAAAGCCTTGATAAATTTATTACCTTTATCTGACGGTGAAGTAATAACAACAATTATGCCACTTTCAGAAAATGAGGATGATTGGAAGGATTTATTTGTTATGTTTGCTACCTCAACTGGTGGTATTCGAAGAAATAATTTATCAGATTTCTTAAAAATTAATAAAAATGGAAAAATAGCAATGAAACCTGTGGATGGAGAATCCATAATTTCAGTACAAACTTGTACGGATGATAATGATATTCTTTTAGCCACAAAAAAAGGTCAATGTATTAGGTTTTCGGTTGATAAGGTTAGAGTTTTTGCATCACGTTCCTCTACAGGTGTTAGAGGTATAAAGTTAGAAAAAAATGATAGCGTTATGGCTATGTCAATTCTTAACCATGTTGAAGGGGAAACTGACGAATTCCGTGCATATTTAAAAACATCTTCTATCATGAGAAAAGCCAAAGATGATGTTGATGAAATTGTATCAGACGATGATGTTAATCTAGAGCTATCAACTGAGAGGTATGCTGAATTAGCTGCTAAGGAAGAGATTATCTTAACTGTTGCATCTAATGGGCAAGGGAAAAGAACATCCTCTTATGAGTACAGATTAACAAACAGAGGTGGAAAAGGTGTTATAAGTATGATGTTAACTAAATCAAAATCAGATATGGTTTCATCCTTTCCGATTGATGAAAATGATGAAATTATGCTTATAGATGATAATGGCCAATTAATAAGATGCCCTGTTTCAGGTATTAGGATTATGGGAAGGAATACTCAAGGAGTTAAAATTTTTAATATTGATGATAATTCCTCTGTTGTTAGTGTAGAAAGAGTTGTAGAACATGAAAGTGAGGAGGAATAAGCATGACACTTGCAGTTTATCCTGGATCATTTGATCCTTTCACACTCGGTCATAGAGATATCTTATTAAGAAGTTTAAAGATTTTTGATGAGGTAATTATTGCAGTGGGTGTAAATCAAAATAAAAAGACACTTTTTACCCCTCAAGAAAGATTAAAAATGATTGAAAATGAAGTAAAAACAATAAAACTTCCTAAACAGAATAAAGTTAAAGTTGAGTGTTTTGAGGGTTTAATTGTTGATTTAGCCAGAAAATATAACGCCAACTCTCTTATAAAGGGTGTTAGAGGTCCTGTTGACTACGATTATGAGGCTCAAATGGCCGGTATGAATACAGTAATGTGTCCCGATTTAGAAACAATTTTTTTGATGTCAAAACCTGAATTTAGTTTTATTCACTCTTCTCTTGTTAAGCAAATTTCCTTAATGGGTGGGGATGTTACTGGATTTGTAAGTGATAATATTAAAAAACTACTTAAAACAAAGTCTTAATGATGAAAATTAATTTATTAATATATACTTTTATTTTCTTATTTTTTACAAATGGAGAAATCATGGCTAACAACAATAAAGATAACTTAATTACTATGGTAATTACTCAAAACGAAAAAATTACTGATCCTGGCGAGGTATCACCAACTGAAAATGTTGTTATTGAACTATTTCCTGATATAGCACCAAGCCATGTTAAACAAATAAAAACATTAATAAGTGAAAAGTTTTATGATGGGATTATTTTTCATAGAGTTATAGAGGGTTTCATGGCTCAAACAGGTGACCCTACCGGTACCGGAATGGGTGGATCAGATTTACCAGATATTAGAGCTGAATTTACTTCTACACCTTTTGAAAGGGGTACTTTAGGTATGGCAAGATCACAACATCCTGATAGTGCTAATTCACAGTTTTTTATATGTTTTCAAGAAGCTTCATTTCTTAATAATCAATATACAGTTTTTGGAAAAGTTATAGAAGGTATGGAATTTGTTGATAAAATTGTTCGTGGAGAACCACCTGAATTTCCTGATAAAATTGTATCTATAAATCTTTCTGAATAATTAATGAAACTATCTGATTTTGACTTTAATCTTCCAGAAGATTTAATTGCTTTAAACCCTGTAAAACCAAGAGATAGTTCAAAATTACTAAGAATAAGTTCCTCTGATATTTATGAAGATACTACATTTGACAAATTAACCAATTATTTAAAGAGAGGAGATGTTCTTGTTGTAAATGATACAAGAGTTATACCTTCAAAAATTTTTGGTTATAAGATAAACGCAGAAAAAGAGTTAACTAGAATTTCTTTTACTTTTTATGAAAATAGAGAAAATGGACAATGGAAAGCTTTATCTAGGCCAGCAAGAAAGATTAATAAAAATGATTTAATTTTTTTTAGAAAAGACGAGCATAATTTTCATAATCTTTTTGCTCAAATTGTTGATAAAGATAAAGGTGAGGTAACTTTTGATTTTGCTAGCGATAATGAAAGATTTATAGAAATCTTAAATGATAGTGGCGAGATAATGTTACCACCCTATATAACCTCTAAGAGAGCCATAAAAAAAGAGGATAATGACGATTATCAAACCATTTTTCAGAATAATGAGGGATCTATTGCGGCACCAACAGCAGGTCTTCATTTTACAAATAAGCTAATTAGAGAAATTATAAAAAAAGGAGTAATAATTGAAAAACTTACTCTTAATATTGGTTTAGGTACTTTTTTACCCTTAAGAAATGAAAACGTTATAGAAAATACTCTTCAAAGTGAATATTGTTATTTATCAAAAAATACGGCAGATATATTAAATGAAGTTAAAAGTTCAAAAAATAAAAGAATAATATGTGTTGGAACTACTGCTTTAAGAACATTAGAGACATCTTTCGTGAATGGTAGATTTGAACCAGTTAATAAAAAAACTGATAAATTTATATATCCTGGAATAAATATAGATTCAATTGACGCCTTAATTACTAATTTTCACCTACCAAAATCGTCTTTATTTATACTTATTTGTGCATTAATGGGGACTGATAAGATGCTAAAAGCTTATAATCATGCTGTTAACAATAACTACAGGTTTTATTCATATGGTGATGCCTGTTTTTTAGAGAAATAGAGTGACTAAATATAAATTTATACTGCAAAAAAAATCAAATAAAGCCCGTACTGGAATAATTAAAACATCTCTAGGTGATATAAAAACACCGGCTTTTATGCCTGTTGCAACTCAAGGAGCTATTAAATCTACCCCAATTAATATAATTGAAGATATGGGTTATGAAATGATATTAAGTAATACTTATCATAATCTTTTAAGGCCTGGTTTAGATATAATTAGAAAGTTTTCTAATTTATCGAATTTTATGGATTGGAATAAACCAATTCTTACTGACTCAGGTGGTTTTCAGGTTATGTCATTATCAAAATTAAGAAAAATTAATAAAAATGGTGTTATATTTCAATCACATATTGATGGTTCCTCACATGAATTGACCCCTGAGAATGTTGTTGAGACTCAAAATATTATAGGATCAAATATTCAGATGGTATTAGATGAGTGTACACCTTTTCCCTCTACTCATGAAAATGCAGAAAAATCAATGCATCTATCTTTAAAATGGGCTGAGAGGGCAAGAAAAACTTTTTTGAATTCAAAAAATAGATCAGATGCTCAATTTGGTATCATTCAAGGAAGCATATATAAAGATTTAAGGGAAAAATCCTCACAAGAAACGATAAATATTGACTTCGAAGGCTATGCTGTGGGGGGTTTAGCGGTTGGAGAAGGGCATGATAAAATGATAGAAGTTCTTAATTTTACGGTTCCTCACATTCCCGAAAATAAAGTCAGATACTTAATGGGTGTTGGAAGACCTGAAAATATTATAGAGGCGATTTCAGAGGGAATTGACATATTTGATTGCGTTATTCCTACAAGAGAGGGTAGGCATGGACACGCTTATTGCAATGAAGGTACATTAAATTTAAAAAATAAAATTTATGAAAACGATCAAAGGCCTTTAGATGAAAGTTCAGACTTTAGTTTTTCTAAAAGGTATAGTAGGGGTTATATTCATCATCTAATTAAATCAAAAGAACCTTTAGGTGGATTAATTATATCTTGTCATAATCTAAATTATTATAAAAAATTAATGGAAAATATAAGATTTGCTATTGAGAGTAATAATTTTGAAAATTTTAAAAAAGAATTTTATTTTAATAGAGATTCATCCTGATCAATACTTTCAATACTAATATCCTCTATTATAATTTCCTCTTTTTCAGGTTTTGTTTCATTTGAAGGCTCATTCCCGTTTTCTGTTTTAACGGCTTCAACACAGTCATCTGTTTCAATGCCTGCAGCAGCACACACAAGTTTTCCAGCTACATCGGGAGTTTCCTTTTGAGAGGGCCTAAGAACCTTAATTTTCTCAGAAATAGTGTTATTTATTCTTTCAACCGTTGTGCAAGAAGATAGAACAAATAAACAAAAAGATATTATTAAAAATTTACTATTCATTAAAATCATCCAAAAAATCTAGCATATAAAAAGTATTTTACTAGAGATATATATATTTAATATTACATTTTAATTAATTATATGAACTTTTAAATTGATTTGGACTGTCGAATTGATTAAAAGACTAATTATATCTTGGTTTTAGGGCCCTTAGCTCAGTTGGTAGAGCAGCTGACTTTTAATCAGCTTGTCGCAGGTTCGACCCCTGCAGGGCTCACCAAGATATTAGCAGAATACCGCCATTATAGGCTATATCTAACATTTTTACCTATAAATATCTAAAAAGTTTCTGCAAAGTTTCTGCAAAAAAACTTAAAAATAATGTTATTCATCTGTAAATTAATATTAATAAATAACAGATGAATTAAGTTTAATGTCAGAAAATTGCCAAATTTTATTAAATTTATTAATAGCCCTATCAGACATTATTTTATTATTTAATCCATCATAAGCCATATAAAGACCATAATATGACCAACCATTTTTAGGGTATTGTTTTAAATCTTTATTAAATACTTTTACTGCTTCATTGAAGTTTTTATTTAATAATAAAGCATGCCCTAAAGTTTGCCTTGTTGAATAATACCAAAACTCAGGTTCTCTGTATGGAAGTTGATCTTGAATTTTTACTGCATTTCTAAAAAATTCTATAGCAGAAGAAAAATTTTCTTTATTAAGCTCAATTTGACCCAAAGCAAGATAATTGGATATCTCCAATAGTTTATCAGATGGTTGTCCTGCTTTTATTAGAACTTTTATTTCATCAGATTGATTGTTTGCTAATATTTTTTTTTGTTCATTTTTTGCTTTATTAAAATTTTCTAGGGACGAAAAAGCAATACTTCTAGCATAGTGATATATTCCAAGAGAGAATTTAAAATCTTCATTTGGTTTTTTATAAGATAGTATTTCTTCCCATTTAGCAAATCTAATATAAGACAATAGGGGAAGTGTTTGGAAAAACTCTATAAAAGGTATCTGCCTAATTTGCTCATCTTTTACATAGTTTGATACTTTTAAAGCAGAATTTATAGATAATTCACTTCTTCCCTCCATTGTTGAAGCTGCCCATAGAAAATGAATATTATGTGGGTAATACATTGCCGGATATAATCCTTGTGAGTTGCATTGAGCTATATAATCTTCATCTACTTTTGCAGCATTAATATTTGCTATTGATGCATCATTATAACGTCCTACTCTCCAATAAATATGGGCTGGCATATGAACTAAATGTCCTGCACCGGGTACTAAGTC
>CEOF01060482.1_pt1 | contig 51621 bp, 48 predicted proteins | sample 361311 | NCBI WGS metagenome assembly CEOF01 (sample SAMEA2619667, study PRJEB7988) | marine metagenome | biome: marine biome (ENVO:00000447); feature: surface water layer (ENVO:00002042); material: "saline water (ENVO:00002010), including plankton (ENVO:xxxxxxxx)" | depth 5 m
CAAATTAATTCAGTAATGGAATTAAATAAAAAAATTCCCAAAAGTTATAAATATGATAGGAATCTTGTGTCTTTAGGTATATTAATTAAAAATATAGGTTTAGTAGATTATTTTGATGATAATTTTAATAAAATTGAAGAAGAAAGTCTTACTACAGGATATACTATTAAGTCTTATGAGATAATTAAAAAATACTTTGATAAATATGATGACATTTTCCCATATTTTCAAACTTTGATAATAAAAAATAAACTTTTAAAATTCCCAGAAATTAATATAGTTAAATACCTTTACAAAATTGATTTATTAATGAGAGATGAATAAATGTTTTGTATAAATAATTACTGTATTTAAATTACATAAATTGAATTATTTATTTATTATATTACTTACTTGTTTGGCTGCATTTACAAGACTTGCACCTCATCCACCAAATTTCACTCCAATTTTATCAATTGCATTATTTTGTGGAGTTTGTTTTAGAAGTAAATATATTTTTTTAGTTCCTCTTTTTGCTATGTTGATATCAGATTTCATCTTGGGTTTTCATTCTGTTATAATGTATGTTTATTTTTCATTACTGCTTATATTTATTTTTGGAAAATTAGTATCTGAAAAGATTTCATATAAGTCAACTCTTATTATATCATTGTTTAGTTCTATTTTATTTTTTTTAATAACAAATTTTGGGGTATGGCTTATTGGATACCCTAAAACATTTAGTGGTTTTATTTTATGTTACTCAGCTGCTATTCCATTTTTTAAAAATTCATTGATTTCGACGCTTATGTTTTCTTCAGTTTTTTACTACTGTTACTCATATATTTCCAATCAAAGTTTTGCAATAAATAAAAATTGATTTTACTTTTAATTTTTTCTATTTTTTTATCAAGTTTTTCACTTTGTAATAATAGATTTTCTGATGATATAGTTTTGCTTTTAGATCCAATCAATTTGTCTACTTATGTTTTAGATAAATATCACCCGAATTTAAATAAAAATATAAGTTATTACTCTATAAGTATAGATGGTTCTACAAATATGCCTTTAAATCATTTGGTACCAGAAAACTTATATTTTGATTATAATGATATTTCTGGTTCAGTATCTCAGTTATTTTATGAGCAAAATAAAAATGATAAATACTTCAATACCAAAGTAGCAGCTGCTAATTCTATTGGTAGTTCAACAAAATCTATTTTTCAATTAGAATCAAAATCATTAGTAGAAAATGTTAATCAAAATATTTTTATGAATTTAAACAAGAAAACAGATAATCTAAATTTGAATTTTAGTTATTTGTATCACTATAATAGAGAGCCAGATCAATATAATTTACATTCAAGTATAAATGAATTTAAAAAAGAGGATGAGTCATTTATTACTGGCTATAACATATCTTATAAAAAAAACAATATTTCTTTTGAGTCAAGTTTATCTATTCAAAATTCATTTCATAAAAGGCCTGAATTATATGAAATGGATTTTCAGTATCTTAGCTATATTGAAAGATCGATTTTTAATAATAATAAAATCAATTTAGATTTAGGTAGCTTATCAGTTTATTTTGGTAACATAAACCAAGATATAATTCTTAAAGATGATCATTCCAATACAAATTTTTATAAAAAACATAATAATACTCCTTCTTTAGGTATGAATATAAACAAAGAGAAATTTAACATGAAGATTTATGGTTCAGAGATTTTTGATGAATATAAGCCTAGTTTCGAATTAGTATATTTCTTAGATAATAGCTACTTAAAGTTTAGTTCTGAAAACTATGTTTATGGATTGCTAGTTGATAATGATGAATTATATGGTGATTATAGTTTTATCGATTACATTAGAAATAACTTTACTATATCATACGATTTTAATAATTATGATTTTAATATAAACTTAGGTGAAATAGAGAGTAATCAAATTTCATATAATTATTTCTTATTTTCTGGTTTAATTGATTACAATCTTTTTGATTTTGAGTACGATTATTTTAAGTATTTAAATAAATCCGAAAATTTAGGAATTGATGATTATCTTAAAATTAGCTTAGGTATTTATCCATTTAGAAATAAATACGATTTTGATTTTTTTGCTAAGATGAATTTTAATCATTACACATTTGATAAAGAAATTGACATTCTGTCAATGAACTTATTTTCTAGCAATATTGAGCTATATCAAACACAATTATATAGTTTTGAATTTGGATTTGATTTTGATTCTTTTATCATTTCTTATAATAGTAAGAATTTATTATCAAATGATGTTATATTTCCTGGTAGTATATCACCATTTAAAAGGTTTGATCATATTAATATAATATGGATTTTCAAGGATTAAAATGAAAAAAATCACTATTCTTTCTGCAACTTCTGGACAAAATTTTTTACTTTCTAAACAGCTCGAAAATATTTTGAAAAGTTTAGAAGTTTCTGTGAAAATAGTTAATTTAGAAAATTTTGATATTCCTTTGTTTATGGCTTCTGATTATAATAATTATAAAGATGATATCGGTACTAAAATCAATGATATTGTTAAAGAGCTGTTAAATTCTGATGGTATTATTGTTTGTGCACCTGAATATAATGGATGTATTCCACCAATTGTAACTAATATGATTTCTTGGATATCTGTTTCAACAAAAAATTGGAGAGATGGATTTATTAATAAAGTAAGTTTAGTAGCTTCAAACAGCGGTGGATCTGCTAATAAGTTTAACATTGCAATGAAAAATCAACTTGAACATCTTGGTTCTGTTGTTTTCCCTAGATTTGTATGTGTAAATGATGAAAATCCACTTAAAGAAAATTCTGTAAGAAAAATATTGAAAGATTTTATAAACCTACTATAATATATATAATTTATTTTTTAAATTAGATTAATTGAAATACAAAAAAATAACCAAAAAGGTATATAAATGAGCGATTATTTTAAAAGTTTTAATAATGAAAACTTTGAGTCAAGTGTGCTGAAATCAGAAAAAACGGTATTGGTAGATTTTTGGGCTGAATGGTGTGGTCCATGTAAAATGCTAACTCCTGTAATAGATGAATTAGCTAAAGAGAATAAAGATAAATATGTTATTGGTAAAGTGAATGTAGATGAATGTCCAGATATAGCTGCTAAGTATGGCATTAGAAGCATCCCTTGCTTGCTTTATTTCAAAGATGGAAAAGTTGAAAAGCAGTCAGTTGGCGTTGTTGACAAAAATGAAATTCAATTAGCTTTAGAAAGTATTTAATTTAATGAAAAGAAATATTATAATAGTTGGAAGTGGTCCATCTGGTTATACTGCAGCTCTTTATGCTGCAAGAGCCAATTTAAATCCTCTACTTTTTGAAGGTTCTCAGCCAGGAGGTCAGTTAACTATAACAACAGATGTAGAAAATTATCCGGGTTTTCCAGATGGTGTTATGGGACCTGAGTTAATGGATAAATTTAAAAATCAAGCATTAAGGTTTGGAACTGAAATAAAAAATAAAAAGATAGATAAAGTTGATTTTTCAAGCGATAATTTAAGATTATGGTCCGGCTCCGAAGAATTCTCTGCACATTCAGTTATAATTTCTACAGGTGCTTCAGCGAGACTATTAGGTTTAGAATCTGAAAAAAAATTAATGGGATATGGAGTCTCAGCTTGTGCAACATGTGATGCTTTTTTCTTTAAAGATAAAAAAGTTTTTGTTGTTGGTGGAGGTGATAGTGCAATGGAAGAAGCTATTTTTTTAACTAAATTTGCATCTTCAGTAACAATCATCCACAGGCGTGATTCGTTTAGAGCATCAAAGATAATGCAAGATAAGGCTCTTAATAATGATAAGATTGATGTAATGTGGAATTCATCAGTTTTAGATATGATTGGTGAACCTGAAGATGGAGGTCTTAAGTCTCTATTAATTGAGAATGTCTTAGAAAATAAAACATTTGAAGTTGATGCAGATGGTTTGTTTTTAGGTATAGGACATACTCCAAATTCAGAAATTTTTAAAGATTCTATAAACCTAGATGATAAAGGTTATATTTTAACTTATAATAATTCCACAGAGACTTCAAAAAAAGGTGTTTTTGCAGCGGGAGATATAATGGATCCCATTTATAGACAAGCTATTACTGCTGCTGGTTCTGGATGCATGGCAGCATTGGATGCTGAAAGATTTCTTGAAAATCTACATATTTAATATTTGTAGAAATTGTAAAGGTATTTAAATGAAAAATGTTGTGATCTTATCTAATGGTCCAGGGTTAACTGAAATAGTAAATAAATATGGTCATTCATCTGACTGGATACCAGGTATTATAAATAATAAAGATATCAACTTTACTATTAAAAAAGTATACGAGGACGATTTTGATATTAATATCAATGCTGATGCGTATATCCTTACGGGAAGTAAATATTCAATTTATGATGATATAGATTGGATATATAAGCTTAAAAATTTCACTAAAAAGTTAATAGAAAATCAACGCTATGTTTTAGGGATTTGTTTTGGACATCAAGTTTTAGCGCATTGTCTTGGAGCTAAGGTTAAAAAGAATAAACTTGGTTGGGAGCTTGGTTCTTATAAAATAAATTTAACTGAAAAAGGTTTAAAAAATAAATTATTTGAAGGCTTTTCATCTCAGGAAATTGTCTACGAAAGTCACCAGGATACTGTTTTAGAGTTACCTGATAATATTGATATATTGGCTGATTCTTCAAAATCAAACCAATCTTTTAGCTACAACGAAAAAGTTTTTGGTGTACAATTTCATCCTGAGTTTTCTAAAGAAGTTACAAGAATGTTGATGGATTTAAGGATTGCAAAAGGAATATCTGTTGACTCTAATGATTTACTTGATTCTCCAAAATCTCATTCAGTATTGAAAAATTTTTTAAATATCGCTGGAGTTAATTAAATGAATAAGCCAATATTTTCTTTCAAAAATTTAAAGTTTAAAAAAAATAATAATTTATTATTACATATAAGAAAATTTGATATTCATAGAGGATCATGTTATATGTTTCATGGTGATATGGGTTCTGGTAAATCTCTAATTTTAGATATTATGACAAAGAAAAATTCAGCTTATAAGGGACAAGTTTTATATGATAGTGATGATTTAAAGAAAATTTCAAATAGAATTTATAAAAAAGATTTTTCAATGGTTGCTCAGCAAAATAAAAAACCTTTTTTTGGAAATGTTTATGATTATATATACAAATATGTTTTATCCAAAAACAATAAAGATAAAGCATCAAAATATACAGATTCAATTATTAGTAAAATGAATTTAAAGTACATAAAATCAAAAAAAATAAGAAACTTGACACCGAATCAATTTCGATGGGTTGATCTAGCTTCAAAAATTGCAGCAAATACAAAAGTATTATTTATTGATGAAGTTGACTCATGTTTTGGTAAGCAAAGATTAAAAGTTTTGTCTAAAATATTATATAGAAAATGTAATTACGATGGTATTACATTAGTTGCTACATGTTCAGACTTTCAAAACTTTACAAATCTAACCTCTGTTTTAATATCAATAAAAAATGGTAGAATTTCAAGTATAAGATCAAAAAATAAAAAGAAATAACTATTGAGTCACTTCAGTAAAAATATTTTTAATATATTAATTATTTCTTCTTTAGCTTTTTTTTTGTATTCATATCAAATATTTAAAAAAACAATTATAGATATTAACCCTGAGTTTAAGAGTATAGAAATTTTTGTTGATTCTGATTTTCAGACAGTAAGTAAATTAAATGAAAAAATCAATCAATACGATAATTTTGTTTCTTATTCTTATATTGATAATTCGTTTGATATAAAAGTTTATAATTCCCTAAAGCAAAAATCTATTGAACAGCTTTATGTATATGAATATTTATTTAGGCAATCTTCTATTGAAAGTTTAATGAAAAATATGATTGATAAACAGTCAGCTAATGATTTTCACAATTATTCAGAGATAATTCCAAAATTCGTAGATTTTTTATATTATTATATTTTCAATTCTAGTTGTAGTAAAAAATTAGGTCAGGATTTAATTAATGAATTGATTCTTTTGAAAAATTACAATTGTCCAGAAAAATATAAAATAGTAATAAAATCAAACAAGAAGTATTTAAATCAATTTGAGTTTCAATATGAGTATGAGAAATTTTTTAATTTTTTAAATGGCTTTGATATCATGAAAATAAAAACTAATAAAATTAAGTTTTATAATAATTTTTTACATCAAAAATATAAAAAAATAAATAAAAATGATATAGATGTTGAATTTAAGGACTGTATTCTTTGTTTTTCTGATAATTTAGATGATGTTAAAAATTCTTTTGATGCATTAGATGAAATGAATGTTGATTATGAATCTGAAAGCATACTTGATTACATAATAATTAATGAAATTGAACGAGAGAAGTATAAAGTGATTAACAGAATTTTAATTAATAGTAGTAATTATAATGATTTTTCTTTTAATAGTAATTTAAGTTTTAGTTTATTTGTCAACTTACTTAAAGATTTTGAAAATTTGATTTTTTCAAATGAAGCATTTAATAATGATAACCTTAGTTATAAGATTAAGTTAATAATTGATTTTTTTGAAAATAAGAGTTCGGGTTTTGAATACTATTATAATTTATCAGAAAATTATAACAAGGTAATTGAAGAACACATTAGCTATATTGCAAATACTGAAAAATTTACTCAAGATAGACTGAGTTTATATATCTTAAAGAATTATTTTAAAAATGAAAAGTATATTTCTAAATTATTTATCAATCAAGACGATTTAAAGTTAGTAGAAGCTGCTTTTAAGTTCAATACATTGAAATTTAAGAACTAAATTATTAGATTAGCGTTCATCAATTAAATATAATTAGCTTAAAATAGTTGCATTCCAATAGAAAAATTATTAATGCTTTCATAACTATTATCTAAGTATTTAAAATAAATTTATCTTTCTAAATATACTTTGATTATTTATATTATACCGACTGGTCGGTATGTTATTTTGAAAAGTAAATTAAAAGATAGTACAAAAAATCAAATATTAGAAGCTGCTTTGCATGTTTTTGTAAAAAGCGGTTTTTCTAAGACTACCATGGATGATATCGTCAGTGAATCAGGTTTAAGCAAGGGTGCAATTTATCATCATTATGGAAGTAAAAAAGATTTATTTCTTGCACTTATTGATTATTGGGAAAATTATTTTTTTAAAAATATTATTAATAAAGATTTAACAAAAAATAACCCTGATGAATTGTTAAGAGATATCACATTAGATGTCATTAAGGCTTTTAAGTCGAGCAAGCATATATTTTTAGCAGAATTAGAATTTTGGTCACTATCTAATCATGATCTTGATGTTAGGAAGAGAACGACGGAATTATATTCAAAATTAATTGTTTTATTTAGGACAATAATTTCGAAGGGGGTAAGCTCAGGATTGTATAAAAATATCGATTTAGATGTTGCAGCATTGTCTGTTATGACATCTCTTCAGGGCGTAATATGGTTTAGTATTTTTGATAAATCAGAAATATCTGCTGAAAAATATTTGAACGATGTTATAGAATTTATAATACATGGATTTAAAAAATAAGGAATAATTATGGAAGTTAAAGAACAAAAATTTGATTACAAAAAAAATATTGAAAAAACTGATTTTGAAAAACTTTATGGTCAAGGAGGTTCATTTCTGATATCTCCTTTGAATCGGTCAAAAATGTTTTCCAAAGAAATGTTTTCTGAGGATCAAAAAATGTTTGCTGATGCTGCTTACGAGTATGCCACTACTCGAATGAGGCCTCTAAAAGATAAGTTGTCAACTTTAAATGAAGAGTTAACTTTAGAAATTTTTAAGGAATTAGGAGAAATGGGTTTTCTAGGTGTTGATATGCCAGAAAAATATGGAGGATCAAATTTAGATAAAACTACAGCTGCAATTGTTGTTGATTACCTTGCTTTTTCAGAATGTGGCTCTATTATGGTAACACTTGGTGCTCATTCCGGGATTGGTGCTTTACCTATTGTATGGTATGGAACTGATGCACAAAAAGAAAAGTATTTACCAAAAATAGCATCAGGTGAATGGCTAGCATGCTTTGCTCTTACTGAGCCTAATGCTGGTTCAGATGCTATGAACGGAGAATCAACTGCTTATTTAAATGATGAAAAGACTCATTATATTTTAAATGGTCAGAAAATATGGATAACAAATGGTTCTTGGGCAAAATCTTGTATCGCATTTGCAAAAGTTTCAGGGAAAATGACTGCATTCATTGTTGATAAAGATTGCGAAGGCTGGGTGATTGGAGCTGAAGAGAAAAAAATGGGTATTAAAGGTTCTTCAACTGTTACTATGTACTTTGAAAATTGCAAAGTACCTGTAGAAAATCTATTAGGCTCAGTTGGTGAAGGCGGACATATTGCATTGAATTGTTTGTATGCTGGAAGATGGAAATTAGGTTTTTCTTCCTCAGCAGGATCAATGAGTAGTATTAACGGTTCTTATAAATTTGCTAAAGAACGAAAACAATTTTCTCGTTCCATTTTAAATTTTGATATGATAAAAAATAAATTTGCTAACATGATTGTTCGAACATGGGAATCTGATACCATTAATTATGCTACGACAGGTTCAATTGATGAGTCAATTAGCAAGCTTGATCCCAATGATAAAGATTATTATGTTAAAGTTCAAAAAATTACAGAAGACCATGCTATTGAAGCAAGTGTAAGTAAAGTTGTTGGTTCTGAAGCTCTTGCATACTGTGCTGATGAAGGGGTTCAAATATTTGGTGGTTCTGGATTCTGTGAAGAATATCCTGCTGCTGGAGTCTATAGAGATGAGAGAATTAATAGAATTTTTGAGGGAACAAATGAAATAAATCGTTTGATTATTTCTGGTACAGTCTTAAAAAAAGCTATTCTTGAAGAATTACCAATTAGAGATGCACTTATTTTGCGTTCCGAGAATATGTTTGATTCGAATTGTTTTGATAATGAAGTAAGTAAAGAAGCAGATGTTGTTGAATTTTGTAAATCTACTGGTCTATTTGTTTTGGATAATCTGATTAATATTTATGGTCAAGATTTTAAAAATAAACAATGGTTAATTGAACCGTTTGCTGATATTGTTTGCTCAATATCAATAATGCATAATTGCTTTTTAAGATATAATCAGTTAGAACCTGGTAATCATAAAAAAAATACTCTCCCTGTATTAAAATTATCAGTTTGTCAACATTTCAATAAGTTAATTTCTAGAGTTAAATCTATAAATTCTCATATTTGTAATCATATGAGCTTTAATAGTGATAGTGAAAAGTATGATTTTTGTAATCTCACTAGCTCTAAAGAATTAAATTATTTGCCTAACGAAATTGATCTAAAAAAAGAAATTGTTCAAGAATTTTATAAGCAAGAAAAGTATTATTTAAATATTTAATATAAAGGAAGGGTTTTATGAATAATTCAGTTATAGTTGATGGCGGAAGAAGCCCAATTGGGTTGAAAAATGGTAAATTAATTGGAATGAGAGCTGATGATTTATGTTCATCTGTTGTAAGACAGCTCCTAGATAGAAATTCAGAAATAGATAAGAAATTATATGAAGATTTAGTTTTAGGTTGTGCTTTTCCAGAAGGTAGTCAAGGTATGTTAATGTCAAAAGGAGTCGCTATACTTTCTGATTTACCAGTTACATCTGCTGCTAAAGTTGTAAATAGATTTTGTGGTTCATCGATGGATGCAGTCCATCAAATTAGTCAATCAATAAACTCAGGTGATAGTATTGCAGGAATAGCAGCAGGAGTTGAAGATATGTTTCAAGTTCCAATGGGTGGGTTTAATCCAAGCTTTCATCCTGATTTGTATGAAAAGGAATATTATATAGGTATGGGTGAAACAGCTGAAAACTTAGCCAAAGATTTAGATATTTCTAGAAGTGATCAGGAAGAATTTTCTATCAATTCTCATAAAAAAGCTTTAAAAGCTCAAGAAGATGGTAAATTTAATAATGAAATACTTGAAATTGAATTTAATGAAGAAAAATTAACTAAAGATGAGGGACCAAGAGAACCTAATTTGGAAAAAATAAAATCATTAAATCCTGCTTTTGATGAAAATGGGACAATAACTGCAGCAACTTCCAGTCCAATTTCTATTGGTGCAGCAGCTATGATTATTATGGATGAGACTAAAGCTTTAGAATTGAATTTAAATCCTAAATTTAGAATAAAGAGTAGAGCAGTTGCTGGTGTTGATTGGACAAGAATGGGATCAGGACCTTTACCTGCAACTGAAAAAGCTTTAAATAAAGCTGGTTTAAATATTAGTGATATTGATTTAATTGAATTAAATGAAGCTTTTGCTGCTCAATCATTATATGTCATCCGAAAAGGTGGATGGGATACAAATAAAATTAATATTAATGGTGGTGCTATTGCTCTTGGACATCCACTAGGATGTTCTGGTTCTAGAATCATTGTAACTCTTATGAATGCTATGGAACAAAATGACTCTAATCTTGGTCTGGCTACTATGTGCATTGGTACTGGTCAAGGTATAGCAACAGTATTAGAAAGGATTAACTAAATGAGTATGGAAATAAAAAAAGTTGCTGTTCTTGGAACAGGTGTGATGGGCTCTCAGATTGCAGCTCATTTAACTAATGCTGGTATTAAAGTTTTTGCTTTTGATATGACTCAAGAAGTTGCAAGTGAAGGATTAGAAAATTGTAAAAAATTAAAACCAAGTCCATATTATAATTTTAAATCCTCTGATTTAATTACTGCTTGTAATTACAGCGATCATTTAGATAGAATTAAAGAGTGCGATTGGGTAGTAGAGGTTATATCAGAAAGATTAGATTGGAAACAAGAATTATATAAAAAAATTATTCCTTATATAAGTGATGATTGTATAGTAACGTCAAATACTTCAGGTATTTCACTTCAAAATTTATCAAAGGGTTTGCCTGAAGATTTTTTAAATAAATTTTTCATAACTCATTTTTTCAATCCTCCTAGATACATGAAATTAGTTGAAATAATTTCATCTGACAAAACTAACATGAAGTTAGTTGAAATAATGGATTATTTTCTAACGGATATTTTAGGAAAAAATGTTGTCCACGCTAAAGATACGCCTAATTTTATTGCAAATAGAATTGGTGTTTATGGAATGATGGTAACTTTACACGAATCTAAAAAAAGAAAATTATCTATTGAAGATGTTGATGCATTAACAGGAACATTAATTGGTAGGCCTAAGAGTGCAACTTTTCGGACTGCAGATGTTGTTGGATTAGATACAATGTGTTTTGTTGCTAATACAGCATATAATGATTGCGAAGATGATCCAGAACGAGATATTTTTAAATTACCAGATTATATTCAAAAGATGGTTGATAATAATTGGTTAGGTCAAAAAACAAAGCAGGGTTTTTACAAGAAAATCGATAAAGGTGTAATTCATTCATTGGATTTAGATTCTATGGATTATAAGCCAATGAAAAAGAAAAAATATGCTGCGTTTTCAATTGCCAAAGAAAATATTTATTTATCTGATAGATTGAGTTCTGTCGTTCGAGTTGATGATTTAGCAGGAGAGTTCTTATGGACCTGCTTTGCAAAGTCTTTAGCTTATTCTGCAAATTTGCTAGGAGAAATTGCTGATGATGTTTTAAGTATTGATAATGCAATGAAAGGTGGTTTTGGATGGGAACTAGGACCTTTTGAAGTATTAGATGCAATTGGTCTAGAATATTTTGTAGAACGATGTACAAAAGAAAATATAAAGTTACCAGATTGGTTAAAGAAAATGCCAAAAAATAATTTTAAATCAATCTATAAATATAAGAGTGGTAAAAAGCATCTTTTTGATATAAAAGTAAATGACTATATCCAAATTGTTCAGAATGATAGAGTTATTGATTATAGTCATTTAAAATCAAATAAAATGTTAATTGATAAGCATTGGTCAGCCTCTTTGTATGATTTAGGTGATGGTGTTGCATCTATTAAACTTCATTCTGTTTTGAAACCTGAACTGAACCCAATTGATGGCTCAATGATGCAGGTTTTTGCTAAATCTATTGATTGGGTTAAAGAAAATAATTACAAAGGTTTAGTCATTTCAGGAGAGGGTAGTAATTTTTGTGCTGGTGCAAACTTAAGTTTAATTTTGCAAGCTGCTGAGAAAAAAGATTTTGAATCTTTAGAAACTTTTATTAATACGATTCAGCAGATATTTCAAAATATTAGATTTGCTGATTATCCAGTTGTTGCAGCTCCATATGGATTAGTTCTTGGTGGAGGTATGGAAATCATCGGTTCATGTGATAGGAGAGTTGCTGCGGCAGAATCATATATTGGTCTTGTTGAAGTTGGTGTAGGTTTGATTCCAGGAGCAGGAGGCAACCTTAGAATGCTATCAAATTTATCTAAAAAAATTAAAACAGGTATAACGGGTACCTTGCCATTAGTTCAAAAAGCTTTTGAAACAGTAGGTTTTGCGAAAGTTGCAACTTCTGCCAGACAAGCTCAATCTTATGGTTATCTTACTGGAGATGATAAAATTATAGTAAATAGAGATCATATACTATCTCATGCCAAAGATATGGTTTTAGATTTATCAAATGATTATTCTACACCTGAAGTTGAATCTTTTAAATTACCTGGTTCTGCAGGGAGACTAGCTATTGATGTACAAGCTAAAAGTATGGTTAAAGCTGGAAAAATCAGTGAACATGATGCATTAATTGGAAGTAAGCTTGCCTATGTTTTAACTGGTGGTAAAAAAGGTGGTATGTTTACTGCTGTAGATGAACAATATTTGCTTGATATTGAAAGAGAAGCTTTTTTGAGCTTATGTGGAGAAGAAAAAACTTTAGATAGAATAAGATTCATGTTAACTAAAGGTAAGCCACTAAGAAATTAACAATTCAATTATTTTTCATTGTATTTTTCTATCAGAAGGCACCTCTTAAGCAGGTGCCTTTTGTTATTTAAATAAGTTTTTAATTATATATTTGGATATGTTTGGATTTTCTTTTATTCTTCTGATTGAGTACTCATACCAGTTCTTTCCATATGGAACATAAATTCTAATTTTAAAATTTTGAGACATTAATTTTTTAATCGTGCTATCCATTGGAACACCATAAAGCATTTGAAATTCTACATTTTTCTTATTAATTTTTTTTGACTCAATAATTTTCAAGCAAGATTTAATTAGTTTTTGATCATGAGTAGCTATACCTACATAAATATTTTTTTCTAGAGCTTTGTTTAGCAGTTTTAAATAGTTTTTATTTATATCAATTGGATTTTTAAAAGAAATAGATTTGTCTTCATTGTAAATTCCTTTGCAAAGTCTTATATTTGAAAAAGAATCCAAGTTCTCTATATCCTTTTCAGTTCTCTTTAAGTATGCTTGTAAGACAATTCCTATGTGAGATTTTTTTTCAAAGTTTTCTCTGTAAATACTTATTGATAAATCGGTTAAATTACTATCTTCCATGTCAATTCTAAGAAAATTATTATTTTTTTTTGCCGCGTCAATAAGTTTTTTAATATTATTACTTAAAACTTTATTATTTACATCAGAGCCTATGTGTGAAGGTTTAACGGATATATTGCAATCAAGTTTATTTTGTCCTAGCTGTTTAAAAATATCCACATACTTGTTAGCTATTGCATAAGACTCATTTTTAGATTTAGTATGTTCACCTAGAATATCTAAAGTGCAAGAAAGATTATTTTGGTTTAATTTTTTTACTATATCTATAGCTTCTGAAGTTTTGATACCTGCTACATACTTATTTGCAAATATTTTTACAAAAAATTTTGGTAGTAAAGGAATCGTTAGAATTATTAGTTTATTTAAAATAAAAAACATATCTATAATTTATCTAAAAAAAATTATTAAAATTCAATTCAAAATTTGTTGGTGCTAAAAAATATAAATTCGTAAATTAAGTATCTATTGTTAGAACTAAAAATTAATTGAAGAAGAAATAAAATTGTATACAGATTTTTTACCAGTTCCAATATATGCAGTTCTAGTTGTCGCTTTAGTAGCGCTTCCGTTAGTAATTCAATACATTGTTTCACCAAGACATAATAAAGGAGGAGAAAAGCTTACTTCCTATGAATGTGGTGAAGTTCCTGAAGGCTCAGCTTGGGTCAAATTTAATGTAAGATTCTATGTGATTGCTTTGATTTTTATTATTTTCGATGTCGAAGTTTTATTTTTATTCCCTTGGGCTGTTGTTTTTCAGAGTCTAGTTGATAGTGGCTTAGGTTTTTTAGCTTTTATAGAAATGTTTATTTTTGTTTTAATTTTAATCGTAGGATTTGCATATGTTTGGATTAAAGGTGATTTAGATTGGGTTAAAATGAAGTTAAAGTATGGTGAAGGTAGATACTCAAAATTAAAAATAAAAGAAAATTAATATGTCACATGAAGATTATTATGTAAAAGATGATTTTAGTCTTGTAGAAAAATTTGATAAAGATAATGTTGTAGTTGCCAAGCTTGAAGACTTGATCAACTGGGGAAGAGCAGGTTCACCATGGTTTTTTCAATTTGGTTTAGCTTGTTGCGCAATAGAAATGATGGCTGCTGCTGGTCCTAGGCATGATTTGGAGAGATTTGGTATGATGCCAAGGGCAACTCCAAGGCAAGCAGATGTAATGATTGTAGCAGGTACAGTAACATTGAAAATGGCTTCCAGAGTTAAAAGATTATTTGAACAAATGGCAGATCCAAAATACGTTATTTCCATGGGAAGTTGTTCAAATAGTGGTGGCCCTTACTGGCAGCATGGTTATCATGTTTTAAAAGGTGTTGATATAGTCGTACCTGTAGATGTTTATATTCCTGGTTGTCCTCCTAGGCCTGAGGCTTTAATACAAGGTATATTAGAATTACAAAAGAAAATAAAGCTTGATAGGCCATTAACAAAAAAGGTTTGATTGTATGTCTAGTAAAATTAAAGATATTTTAATTAAAAAATTTAAAGATGATTTATCTTTTGATGAAAAATCAAATTATTTATTAATAAATATTCCAAAAAAATGGTCTTCAATTTCAAAGTTTTTATTTAAAAACAAAGATTTAAAATTCGACTATTTAATGTGTTTATCAGGTTATGACTTGAGTAATAATAAACTAGGTGTTGCTTATAATTTTTATTCGACCAAATTAAAGCATTATTTAGAGGTAAGAATTGAGGTTGAAGAAGAAGTTGAAATACCTTCAGTATCAGATATATGGAAGACAGCAAATTGGCATGAAAGAGAAGCTTTTGATTTAGTTGGTTTGAAATTTACTAATCATCCTGATATGAAAAGAATTTTATTACCTAAGGATTGGGAAGGTCATCCACTTAGAAAAGATTATGAAACTCCTGACTTCTATAATGGTATGCCTGTTCCAAAAGATAAAAGTTATTGGGAATAATATGTTTAAAATTGTAGATAAAAGTATTATTAGTGCAGATGAAATGGTTGTAAACATGGGGCCTCAGCATCCTAGTACTCATGGAGTTTTAAGGTTGAAAATTATTACAGATGGTGAAATTGTTAGTAATGTTGAGCCTATAATAGGATATTTGCACAGGTGTTTTGAAAAACATTGTGAAAGCTTATCTTACGAACAAATAGTTCCTTTTACTGATAGATGTGACTATTTAGCTTCAATGCATATGAGCCATTCATATTCAATGGCTGTTGAAAAGCTATTGAGTCTTGAATTACCAGAAAGAGTTGAATACATAAGAGTTATTGTTGCTGAGCTACAACGTATTGCTAGTCATTTAATAGCCGTAGGTGTTTTTGGACTGGATGTAGGTGCCATAACACCTTTTACATGGACATTAAGAGATAGGGAAAGAATTCTTGATTTATTTGAAATGCTATGTGGAGCTAGATTGCTTTATAATTATGTTTGGCCCGGTGGAGTTTCTCATGATTTGCCTCCAAAGTTCATTCAAAAAACTCATGAATTTCTTGATTATTTTCTACCTCAAATTGATGAATATAATCAAGTTTTAACCTCAAATAAAATTTTCATTGAGCGTTCAGCAGATGTAGGTGTCTTACCATTAGATGTTGGTATAAATTATGGCGTAACTGGACCAACTTTAAGGGGTTCTGGTAGTACTTTTGATCTAAGGAAAGATGAGCCTTATTCTGTTTATGATAAATTTGATTTTGATGTACCTGTTGGAGAGGGTTTAATGGGAACTGTTGGTGATTGTTGGGATAGATACTATGTTAAGGTTTTAGAAATGAAGGAATCAGCTAAGATTATTAGGCAAGCACTTGATGGTATCCCATCAGGAGATGTTCACGAAGTTTTACCCAAAAAAATAAGACCACCAAAAGGTGAGGTTTATTCAAGGTATGAATCAGCTCGCGGGGATGTTGGTTTTTATATAAGAAGTGCTGGTAAAAATATGCCTGATAGATTGAAGATGAGGTCCCCGGCTTACTGCAATCTTTCTGTGCTAAATGAAATATCTGAGGGTTGGATGATGTCCGATGTCATAGCAGCGTTGGGAAGCTTAGATATTGTTCTTGGAGAAATTGATAGATGACTTCTATAGTTGATTCAATATTAGATGCTATTTCTTTCATAAATATTGATGTTAGTATTTTACTATTATTTGCTGTTGTCGTTCCTGGTCTAGTTTTATTTATTCTTATGGCATTAAATGTTATGCTTTCTGTTTATTTTGAAAGAAAAGTTGCAGCCTTTATGCAAGATAGACTTGGTCCAATGGAGGTTGGTATCTTTGGTTTTAAAGGTGGTAAAAAATTCTGGGGTGGTATTGGTCAAATTTTTGCTGATACTGTTAAGTTGCTTACAAAAGAAGATATAATGCCTGCAAATGCAGATAAAGTTTTAATGTTGGTATCTCCATTTATAATTGTTGCTGGTGCTCTTCTTACTTTTATAGGTATTCCTTTTAGTGATGGATTAATAGTTTCTGATTTTAATATTGGAATATTATATATTATTGCAATGAGCTCTGTTGGTGTTATTGGCGTGATACTAGCTGGTTGGTCATCTAATAATAAATGGTCATTATACGGAGCTATGCGATCTGCAGCTCAAATAATTAGTTATGAAATTCCAATAGGTCTTAATTTATTATTAATTGTTATAGTTTGTGGAAGTTTACAAATTTCAGATATTGTACAATGGCAAGCTGATAATAGATGGTTTATTTTCCACAGCCCTTTTACTTTTATTGCTTTTTTTATTTTTTTTATATCTGTTGTTGCAGAAACAAACAGAACTCCATTTGATATACCTGAAGCTGAATCTGAGCTTGTTGCTGGATGGATGACAGAATTTTCAGGCTTTAAGTGGTCGATATTTTTTATGAGCGAGTATGCAAATATGCTTATAGTTTCACTGGTTGCATCTTTTGTTTTTCTAGGTGGATGGCTTTCCCCTCTAACTATTTTTAATATTCTACCTGATTCCTGGTTGTTTTTAGATGGATTTTATATTGGTATTTTTTGGTTGCTTATAAAGGCTATTTTTTTAGTTTTTGTAATGATGTGGTTTAGGTGGACTTTTCCAAGATTGAGAGTTGACCAACTAATGTATACATGCTGGAAAGTTTTTATTCCTTTTTCCTTAGCTAATTTATTTTTTGTAACAATTTGGGAGTTAATAGCTGGAGCTTTATCATGAGTCAATATTTTGTAAACATTTACGATGCAGTTAAAACAATGATTTCAGGAATGAGTTTAACTCTTGAGCATTTAAGAAAAAAGAAAGATTTAGTTGCAACTTTGCAATATCCAAATGAGAAGTGGCCTCAACCTGAAAGAAGTATAGGTTTTGAACCAGAGGAGTACAATGTAATAAGATCTAGATTGCATGTCGATATAGATGACTGTATCGGATGTTTACAATGTGAAAGAGCATGCCCTGTGGATTGTATTAAAATCGATACCATAAAACCAGCAAGAGGTGTTGACTTTGATTGTGGTGAGACTTCTAATGAAACTAGAAAAAAAATGATTGTTCCTAGGTTTACAATTGACATGTCTGAATGTATGTATTGCAATTTGTGTGTTTATCCTTGTCCTGAAGAATGTATATACATGGTTGGAGGTCCCAATGAACCGAAACATGATATTGACTATGAGTATAGTAAGTATGTAAAACATGATTTGGTTTTTGAATTTTCTAATGTGACAGATCAACAAATTATTGATATAGGTGCTCAGTCATATTTAGATGAAAGAAATAGTAAAATTAATAAAATTGAAGATGGTAAGAATCTTGAAGGCAATAAGATTCATGAAACCGTATCGGCTCCAGCAGCGGCAGCTCCAGCAGCGGCTCCAGTGGCAGCAGCGCCTGTTCAAGCAGGAGATAATTTAGATATTAAATGTTTAGATGTGATTGATGATAAAGCGTTAAAGACTCCAGCAAAGAAAGTATTCTTTAAGTCAAAGAGAGCTGGTGAAGATGATATAGTTAAAATAGATAAAGTAATAGCTGAGATAAGTAAGTTGGATGGTTTTACTCCAGAATTAGAACAAAAGTTAAAGGATTTGCTATAATGCCTTTCCCAATTCCAGATTTTGGCCAAATTTTATTTTTCTCAATTATTTTTTTAGTAATTGTGTCATCCTTTTGGGTTATAGTTTCACCTAATTTAGTACATTCTGCTGTATCTTTATTATTTACTTTCTTTGGTGTAGCGGGTCTTTATGTGTTTTTGTATGCAGATTTTATAGCTGCGGCACAAGTAATTATTTATGTCGGAGGAATTTTAGTTCTCATTATTTTTGGTGTAATGTTAACTAATAAAATTGACGATCCCAATTTATCAAATCTTAGTAAAAATCAATTAGTAGCTGCTATATTTTGTTTGATTTTGTTTGTTTTTCAAATTCAAATAATTTTTAATACGGATTGGTATGTAGGTGACTTAATTTCTAGAGATTCTACTGTTAATGATATTGGAATGTTACTATTAACAACTTATTTATTACCATTTGAGATTGTTTCAGTACTTTTATTAGCAGCACTGATTGGTGCAGCAATGCTATCAAGAAAGAAGGCTGAATAATGAATACTTTAGAATCGTATTTATTTGTATCATCAGTACTTTTTACATTTGGTATTTTTGCTGTAATAACAAGAAAAAATGCAGTTGCTATTTTAATGGGAATCGAGCTTATTTTAAACTCTGCTAATATTAATTTTATTGCATTTAATAGATTTGGGAATTTCCAAATTTTAGATGGTCATATTTTTAGTATTTTTGTAGTTGTTTTGGCAGCAGCAGAGGCTGCTATTGCTCTAGCAATTATAATTAATTTATTTAAGAGTATTGGTACTGTAAATGTTGATGAAGCTAAGGAATTGAAAGGTTAATGGAATACTTAACTTATCAAATATTATCCTTTTTATTTTTACCACTTTTATCCTTTATTATTTTAATATTTATTGGAAATTATTTTAAAGAAAAGTCCCACTTTGTTGGTTTATTTTTAATAGGTATAATGCTTGTTAGTGCTTTTTTACTATTATTAAACGCTCAGCCCTACAGTAAATATGATAGTGTCTCTACTAATTGGGTATTATCTGATTCATTTGAATGGTTTTCTTCAGGGGATTTTTCGATATCTCTTGGTTATTATGTGGATAATGTTACTGCAATCATGCTGATTGTTGTTGCATTTATAGGTTTTCTTGTTCATCTTTATTCAACAGAATATATGAAGGGAGATAAAAGGTATTCTCGTTATTTTGCTTTTCTCGGAATTTTTATTTTTTCCATGAATGGAATTGTACTGGCAGATTCTCTCATCATGATGTATATATTTTGGGAGTTGGTTGGTTTGAGTTCTTTTCTCCTCATTGGTTTTTGGTTTGAAAAAGATAGACCACCTCTTGCTGCTAATAAGGCATTTTTGACTAACAGGGTTGGTGATATAGGGATGTTTATTGGTATTATGATTTTATTTTTTCATGTAGGTTCTTTTAATATTAATGATATTATCAGTGGAGTTTCCAATATGAATCCTTTTCTTCTAACTGCAGCGGGCTTGCTTGTTTTTATGGGTGCTGTAGGAAAGTCTGCTCAATTTCCCCTGCATATTTGGTTACCAGATGCTATGGAGGGACCAACTCCAGTTAGTGCTTTAATTCATGCAGCAACAATGGTTGCAGCTGGTGTTTATATGACTTTTAGAATTTTTCCTTTTTTAACACCTGAAGCATTATCAATAATTGCAATTATTGGAGCAGTTACAGCGCTTATGGCTGCTATAATTGCAATAACAAGAAATGATATTAAGGCTGTCTTGGCATATTCAACTATAAGTCAATTAGGTTATATGGTTATGGCGTTAGGCGTTGGTGCTCCTGTATATGCCTTGTTTCACCTAGTAACACATGCTATGTTTAAAGCATGTTTATTTTTATGTAGTGGTTCAGTTATTCATGCAATGCATCATTCATTACATCATTTAGATGATCATCATACCGATCCTCAGGATATGAATAATATGGGTGGTTTAAAAAGTAAGATGCCAATAACTCATGGATCAATGCTCATATCAACATTTGCAATAGCTGGTGTTCCATTTTTTTCTGGTTTTTTATCAAAAGATGGTATTTTGGCAGCTGTATTATCATATTATTATAAGTATGAAGGCTGGACAATTATTCTTCCTTTAGCAGGGTTTGGTGCTGCTATGATAACAGCTTTTTATATGTTTAGGTTAATCTTTAAAACATTTTATGGTGAACCCAAAAAGAAAAATATTTTTAAACATATTCATGAATCTCCATTGCCAATGATAGTCCCGCTTGTCTTATTGTCAGCTTTAAGTTTTGCTTTTGCATTCACTGTAAATATAAATCCATTGAATAGTTCTGGCTGGTTTAAAGACTTAATTTATAAATATGGTAAGACACATAATTTCTTAAATATGAAATATGTAAATAGTGGTATTGAAGCAGCTCATTATGATGCTATGTATCTATCTTTGTTTGTTGCTACGTTAGGTATAGTATTATCAGTTATTATATATTTAATCCAAAAATTGAATGCTGATAAAATGGCTTTATTATTCAATAAGATAGGTTTTTATAGTTTATCTCGAAATAAATTTTATGTTGATAAAATATATAGTAAAATTTTATATAAACCTTTTATGAAGCAATCAAAGCTAGCATCATTTTTAGATTGGGATATTTATGATCAAAAAATTGTTGATGCTTGGGGGTGGATAACATTAGGGCTTTCAAAACTATCTGGAAATGCTGACTACAATATTTTAGATCAAAAAATTATTGATGGAACTTCGCACATAACGAATTTTACATCTAAAAAATTAAAGAAAGTTCAATCAGGAGTAATCCAAAATTATTTATTAGGTGGGTTTATGTGTCTTGTAATTATATTCTTATTAATACAACAATTTAATTAGGGAGATTATGGAAAAATATATTTTATCATTATTAATATTTATACCAGTATTTGGAGCAATTATGATGCTTCCAATAACAAAAATTTATGGTTCTTCGAAATCAAAGTATGTTGCACTAGCAGCAACCGGAATTCAATTAATTTTATCTGTTTGGCTTTATTGTAATTTCAACTCTTCTTTAAGTGTAGCTAATCCGTTAAATCCTTTTACTATTAATATTCCATGGATTGAACATTTTAATATTTTTTATTATGTTGGAGTTGATGGATTAAGTATGCCAATGGTATTGTTAACTGCTTTACTATCATTTCTTTGTATCGTTGTAAGTTGGAATATTGAGAAAAGGCCTCTGGGTTATTTTTCTTTGTTTTTGCTACTTGACGCTGGTATGATGGGTGTATTTCTTTCTCTTGATTTTTTCTTATTCTATATTTTTTGGGAAGTAATGTTACTACCAATGTATTTTTTAATTGGAATGTGGGGTGGACCTCAAAGGCATTATGCTGCAATTAAGTTCTTTTTATATACGCTATTTGGCTCTGTTTTCATGCTACTTTCCATGTTAGCATTATACTACTACACTACTCCGAATACATTCAGTTTAACTTTATTAATAACTGAAGCTCCAAAAATTGATGCTACATTATGGGGTTTTGATATACGTTTTTTAATTTGGATTGGATTATTTATAGGATTTGCTATTAAAGTACCTGTATTTCCATTTCATACATGGTTGCCGTTAGCTCATGTTGAAGCGCCTACTGCTATTTCAGTTATATTAGCTGGTGTTTTATTGAAAATGGGAACATATGGTTTACTTAGAATCAGTTATCCTTTATTACCATTTGAAGCTATTAATTTTGCATATACTCTTGCAATTCTTGGTGTTATTAATATATTGTGGGGTGCTGTAAATGCAATAGCACAAATTGATATGAAAAAAATGGTTGCGTATTCTTCTGTTAGTCATATGGGCTATGTAATTTTAGGCATGGCTTCTGTTGTTAGTCAGTCTAATGCAGGAGCACAAGCTGGCTTAAATGGTGCAATTATGCAAATGTTCAATCATGGTACAATTACAGCTATGTTATTTATTTTAGTTGGTGTTTTGTATGATCAAGCACATCATAGATGGATAGTATTTCCTGATAACTACAAAGACCAAGAAGTAGCCGGAAAACTAGCTTTTGGTGGACTTGCGTCAAAAATGCCTTTATTTAACGCATTAATTATTATAGCATTTTTTGCCGGCCTGGGATTACCGGCTTTATCAGGTTTTATTAGTGAAGCTTTATGTTTCATTGGTGGTTTCAGTGCATTTAGAACGATTACAATTATTGGTACATTAGGTATTTTGTTAAACGCCATTTACTTTTTAAGGGCTTATCAGAGGGTATTTACAGGTCCATTTAATAAAAAATATGATTATTTAAAGGATATTTCAAAAAGAGAGTTGTTTACAGTTATTCCAATTACATTTTTTATCTTTTTATTTGGTGTTTATCCAGCTCCATTGATTAATATGATTAAATATTCTGTTCAAGATATAATTTCAATTTTTCAGGCTGTAATGTAGATGCAAAATAATTTTCAAAGTTTATCTTATTTTTTACCTGAAATAACAATCGTGTTAACGATATTATTTACTATTATTTCAGATTTGATAAAAGATTTAAAAAAGTATACTCACAAATTAGTCCTATTTGGTCTTGGACTAACAGGTATTCTTTTATTTTTAGATAGTTCAACAAGTGTTTCAAGATATCTATTTAATAATATGTTGATATTTGATTCTGTATCTTTTTATTTTAAGTGCATAATACTCTTATCAACATTTTCTATAGTAATGGTTTCGAAATATTCTCTTGAATTAGATGATGAATACATGTCTGAATATAATACTTTATTACTTGTTGTTCTGCTTGGAATGTTCCTCATGACTAGCTCCATAAATTTAATAATGATTTACTTATCCTTAGAGCTTGTAAGTATTCCTTCCTATGTTTTAGCTGGTATTTTAAAAAATGACAAAAAGTCAAATGAAGCATCTTTAAAATATGTTATTTTTGGTTCATTTGCATCTGGTTTAATGTTATTTGGTTTTAGTTTATTATATGGATTATCTGGAACCTTAAATATTTACGAAATCCATACTTTCTTATTAAATGTAAATAATCCAACTGCTGTATTATTTGCAATATTATTGATTCTTGCAGGTTTTGGATATAAGATTTCAATGGTCCCTTTTCATTACTGGACTCCTGATGTATATGAAGGATCTCCTACAACAATAACAGCTTTTCTATCTGTAGCTCCAAAAGCAGCTGGATTTGCACTAATGTTAAGATTCTTTTTGAATATTTTTACTTATGAAGGTAGTTTTTTATCTACAACTCCAATTTTAGGAATTGATTGGCCAATGCTACTTGCAATATTGTCTGCATTAACGATGACTATTGGAAATATACTTGCCTTAAGACAGGATAATGTAAAAAGAATGCTTGCTTATTCAACAATTTCACATGTTGGGTTTATGCTAATGGCTCTATGTACCTTGACACCTGTTGCATTAACAGGTATAGGATTTTATTTACTAGTTTATTCATTTATGAATTTATCATCCTTTTACATGGTTATATACATGTCAAATAACTATAACGCCCAATCAATTGATGATTGGAAGGGAATTGCTTTTAAATCTCCTGTATTGTCTGCATTTACCGTTTTAAATATGGTTTCTCTTGCAGGTTTACCTCCAACTTCTGGATTCATTGGTAAGGTATATTTATTCAGAGGTCTTTTTTATGATCAAGAATTTTATTGGTTAGGTATAATTGCGGTCTTAAATAGCGTTATATCACTTTATTATTATTTTAAAATTGTTAAATCAATGTATTTTTTTGAAGATAATACTAAAAAATATAAAAAAGCTAATCCCATTATTTATTGGTCAATTATTGCTTTATCTTTACAAAATTTAGCTTTTTATTTATATTGGTCAGATTTGTACACTTACATTGAAGGAGTCTTCAGCCTTTAGTGGAAAAAACAATAAAAGAATCTCAAGTAATTATGCATGAATTAGTATTGCCTAATGATACAAATGTTTTAGGAAATGTACATGGTGGAAGAGTCATGTGCTTAATGGATATTTGCGCTGCTATGTCAGCATACAAGCATGCTAGGCAACCTGTAGTTACTGCCTCAGTTGATAGATTGGATTTTTTAGCTCCTGCAAAAAAAGGAGATATTTTAATTCTTAAATCATCTGTAAATTATGCTCATAAAACATCGATGGAAATTGGTGTTAGAATAGATGCAGAAAGTCCTTTTAGTGGAGAGGTTAACCATACAGCGACAGCTTATTTAACATTTGTAGCTATTGATAAAAATAATAAGCCGTCTTCAGTACCTAAAATAAAACCTGAGACTAAAGATGAAAAAAGAAGATATGAAAGGGCTAAAGCAAGACATTTGGTGAGAAAAACTAATAGGGTGAAATGAAGTTTTTAAAAATTAAAAAGGGTCATAATTTAAAAATTGATGGAAAACCTTTAAACGAAATTATAGATGTAAAAAATTCTGATTATATTTTTTATCATCCTGCTAGATTAAAATCGTTTAAAACAAAGTTGTTAGTAAAAATAAATGATTCAGTTAAAGTTGGAACCCCTTTATTTTTTGATAAAAATAATAATAAAGTAATGTTTACTTCTTCAGTGTCTGGAACTGTAACTGATATTCAATTTGGGAATAGAAGGGTTGTTAAATCTTTAATTATTAAAAATGATAACAAGTTTTCTCAAATAAATTTAAAGTCTAAAGTTTCGAAAGATACTTTATTACAATCTGGTTTATGGTCTTTAATTAGACAAAAACCATTTTCAATGATTCCAAGTTCTGATTCAAATCCAAAATCATTTTTTATATCTACTGTTCCTACAGAACCCTTTGCTGTAAATAATGAATTTATTTTTGAAAATATCGAAAATTGTATTCAAAAAGGAATTGATGTATTAAAAGAAGTTTTTGATTGCGATATAAATATGGCTATTTCTAATAAATCGTCTTTCGAAGGCTTAAAAAATATAAATTTTTTTGGCATTAATAAATTACATCCTGCTGGAAATGTTGGTGTACAAATTCATCACCTGGATCCTATAGTTAATAGTGGTGATACTAGATGGTATTTATCTTTACAAGATTTAAATAGAATTGGTTATTTTTTCACCCACAAAAAATTTTTCAATTATAAGTTTTATTCTGTTGGTGGTAATGCTGTCAAAAATCCATGTTATTACAAGACTATTGTTGGTACTCCAATTAATCAAATGATTAGTATTTCTAATGATAATACAAGGGTGATATCGGGCGATGTTTTAAGTGGCAATGAAACAAGTTTAAACTTATCAATAGATTATTATGATGAGGTACTATCCGTAATTAAAATGTCTAAGAAAAGAGAATTTTTAGGTTGGCTAAAACCAGGTTTTAATAAATACTCATTAACAAGAACATTTTTATCTAAACTAGTTTCAAATAATAAATCAAAACTTAACACTCATTTAAATGGAAGTGTAAGAACAATAATACCTATGGGAAACTGGGAAGCTGTTTTACCAATGAATATTTATCCTGATTATTTGGTTAAAAGTATATTAGCTAAGGATATTGAAATGATGGAAAAATTAGGCATTTATGAATCATCTCCAGAGGACTTTGCTCTATGTTCATTTATTTGTCAATCTAAAGTTGAGGTTTCATCTATTATTGAAGATGGTTTAGATCTTGTTAGGAGTGAAATATAGTGTTGAGAAAGTTTTTAGATAATATTGAAGAAAAAATACTTAGTAGTAATAAGTTGAAAAAGTTTCATCCCCTTCATGATGCACTGGATACATTTCTTTATACAAAGAATACTCAGACTCTAAGTGCTCCTTATGTTAGAGATTCAATAGATTTAAAAAGGACAATGATTATTGTTGTATTAGCATTATTGCCATCTTTAATTTTTGGAACATATAATGTTGGCCTTCAGTCACCAGAAAATACTTCAACATCATTTATAGACTGTTTTATTTATGGTTTGTATCGAGTATTACCAATGTATTTAGTTGTTTTTGCTGCTGGGGGATTGTGTGAAGCATTATTTGCAGTAGTTAGAAAACATGAAATAAATGAAGGCTTTCTAGTAACTGGTTTTTTAATTCCACTAACTATGCCACCAACTGTCCCTCTTTGGATGTTAGCACTTTCAACAGTATTTGGTGTTGTTATTGGAAAAGAAATTTTTGGAGGTACTGGATATAATATATTTAATCCAGCTTTAACAGCAAGAGCATTTTTATTTTTTGCTTATCCTTCAAAAATGTCAGGTAATGTTCCTTGGATTTTTCCAGCTGATGGTTTATCTAAAGCTACTCCATTACTGGAAACTTCGTCAAGTTCAACTTTATCCTATTCATGGTCAGATATGTTTTTTGGTTTTATACCAGGTTCAATCGGTGAAACTTCTACTATTGCTGTCTTAGTTGGTGCTTTTATACTAATTCTAACCAGAATTGCTAGTTGGAGAACTATGGTTGCTACAACAATTGGAATGATCTTTACTTCTTTACTGCTTAATCAAATTGGTAAAATAGATGGAACTAGCCCAATGTTAGATATTACACCTACTTATCACTTTGTAATGGGAAGCTTTGCATTTGGTATGGTTTTTATGGCTACAGATCCTGTTTCTAGTGCCCATACCAATCTAGGAAGATGGTATTATGGATTATTAATTGGTTTTATGGTTGTTATAATTAGATGTATTAATCCTGCCTACCCTGAGGGGATGATGCTGGCTATATTATTTGCAAATGCTTTTGCTCCTTTATTTGATTATAATGTAATTCAGAAACACATAAAAAAGCGTGAAATTTTATATGAAAAATAAATACATCTTTATATTATCAATTACATTTGTATCAAGCTTATTACTATCTTTGTTTTCTGAAGGTCTGAAAGAAAAAACTTTGTTTAATATACAGTTAGATAAAAAGAAAAATCTGCTGCAAACAATCGGTGTAAATACTGATATTTTAACAACAGATGAAATATTAAAAGAATTTAATGATAATATAAAAGAAATAACACTTGATTTAAATGGCAATGTTCTTTCTGGAGTTAATCATAATCAATTTATTACAAAAGAGAATAATGCTACAGGTGAATTAAAGTATTATGTTGATGAAAATGAATATTTACCAGTATTTTTATCTGAAACAATGAATGCTATAATTGTTCCAATTTCAGGCAAGGGTCTTTGGTCGTCACTATATGGTTATTTTGCGATAGATAAAAATAATTTTTCAACAGTTAAAGGTATTACTTTTTATAAGCATGGTGAAACGCCAGGTCTCGGAGCTGAAATTACTAAAGAATGGTTTAAATCAAGTTTTATAGGAAAAGAAGTTTATTTAGATGATAGTATTGAATCAATTAAGGTAACCAAAGCAGGTCAGGCAAATAAAAATAGTTTATATGAAGTAAATGGTATTAGTGGTGCAACAATTACAAGTAGGGGGGTTGAAGATTTACTTAAAAGAGATTTATTAAGGTATGAAAACTATTTTAGGAAAAATAAATGAATAAAAAAATATTTTTAGATCCTCTTGTAGATAATAATCCTATTAGTAAGCAAGTACTTGGCATTTGTTCTGCTCTTGCTGTTACTGTTAAGTTAGAGCAAGCTGTGGTTATGACTCTTGCTTTGACTTTTGTTGTTACAATGTCTAATGTTATAATTTCTATGCTAAGAAACTATATTCCATCAAGTGTTAGAATAATAGTACAATTAACTGTAATATCAACACTAGTTTCTTTGATTGACAAGGCACTTGCAGCATACATGTATGATCTAAGTAAGTCTTTATCAGTTTTTATTGCTTTAATTGTTACGAATTGCATAGTAATGGGAAGAGCTGATGGTTTTGCAATGCAAAACAATGTTAAAGATTCATTTTTTGATGGTTTAGGCAATGGTATAGGCTATGGAATAATGTTAATTTTAGTTGCATTTTTTAGAGAATTATTTGGTTTTGGTACTATCTTTGATATAAGAATTTTTTCTGAATCATTTAATAATGGATTAATGATTTTAGCACCTGGAGCATTTATTATTTTAGGTTTAATTATATGGGCTCAGCGCTCATTAACTTCTGTCGCTGAGGAATAACATGGAATTACTTGTACATTATCTTAGTTTAGCTACAAAGTCTATTTTTATAGAAAATATTTTACTTGCTTATTTTTTAGGTATGTGTTCCTTCCTAGCTATTTCTAAAAATGTTGAAGCTTCTAAAGGCATGGGTAAAGCTGTAATATTTGTTAATGGATTAACTGTACCTCTTAATTGGTTTATTAATTCGTATTTATTGAAAGATGGTGCATTATCTTGGACTGGAATTAGTCTTTTAGGTGAGGTTAATTTAGATTTTTTAAGAATTCTATGTTTTATTGCAACTATTGCTGCTCTCGTTCAATTTGTTGAAATGTTTATTGATAAATTCAGTCCTACTCTTTATAACTCACTTGGTATTTTTCTTCCATTAATAACAGTTAATTGCTCTATATTAGGTGCTTCACTATTTATGAATGAAAGGGGCTATACTTTTGGAGAATCTGTTGTTTTTGGTTTAAGTTCTGGAGTAGGTTTTTATTTAGCAATTGTTTCTATGGCAGCTATACGTTTTAAGTTAAGGTATTCACATATTCCTGAGGGATTAAAAGGCTTGGGTATTACAATGATTCTTACGGGATTAGTTTCAATGGCATATTTAGCATTTTCGGGTATTCAATTATGATCATAACAACATCAATAGTATCTATATTTGTATTTTCTTTTTTAATTCTACTTTTAGTTGTAATGTTAAGTTTTGCTGAAAAGCGACTATTGCCGCAAGGTGACGCAAAAATTTTAATTAACGGAGATAATGATAAATCACCTTCAGTCAAACCTGGTAGTTCTCTTTTATCAACTTTATCAAATGAAAATATTTTTATTCCTTCTGCTTGTGGTGGTGGTGGTACATGCTCACAATGCAAATGCCAAGTTTTGAGCGGAGGTGGAGATATTTTATCAACAGAAGTTTCTCACTTTACAAGGTCTGAAATTAAAGATAATTATAGATTAGCTTGCCAAGTAAAAGTTAAAGGTGATATGGAAGTTCGTATTCCTGATGAAATTTTCAGTATTAAAAAATGGGAATGTACTGTTAAAAGTAATAATAATGTTGCAACTTTTATTAAAGAGCTAGTTCTTGAGCTTCCACAAGGAGAAAACTTAGAATTTGAATCTGGGGGTTATATACAAATAGATATACCTGAATATGAATTACAGTTTTCTGATTTTGAAGTTGAAGAAGAATATAGGGAAGACTGGGATAAATTTAAAATGTGGGATTTAGTAGCAAAAAACAGCAATCCTGATGAATTTAGAGCCTATTCAATGGCAAATCATCCAGCAGAAGGTAATATTGTAATGCTTAATGTTAGAATAGCACATCCTCCTCCAAGTAAATGGGATGCTCCTCCAGGTATTGCTTCTTCATATATTTTTAATTTAAAACCCGGAGATAAAGTTACAATTTCTGGTCCTTATGGAGATTTCTTTATAAAAGATACTGATAGAGAAATGGTATACATAGGAGGTGGAGCTGGTATGGCACCATTAAGATCTCATTTATTCCATTTATTCCATACACTTAAAACTGGAAGAAAAGTTTCTTATTGGTATGGTGCTAGATCTAAAAGAGAAATGTTTTATGATGATCATTTTAAAAAAATTCAAGAAAAATTTCCTAATTTCAGTTATAATGTTGCACTTTCAGATCCTATGCCAGAAGATAATTGGAATGGGTACAAGGGATTTATTCATCAGGTTGTTCTAGATAATTATTTAGGCAAACATGAAGATCCAACAGAAATAGAGTACTACATGTGCGGTCCTCCAATGATGAATTCTGCTGTTTCTAAGATGTTAGATGATTTGGGAGTAGATGAGGAAATGATTGATTTTGATGATTTCGGTGGTTAAGTTCAAACAATTTCTGTATATACCCTTATTTCTTTTAATTGTACCTTTATTTAATTCTTGTTCCAAAAATAATTTAGATTTATATGGTTTTACTATGGGAACTAGCTATAGTATTAAAATCAATCACAATAAATTTTTTAAAGATAGCAAACTAAAAAATAAAATTGAAAAGGAACTTAATTACATTAGTTCTGTCTTTTCTACGTATGATGAAAAATCTGAATTGAGTTTAATAAATAATTCAAAGAAAAATAGTTTTACTATTTCCGATGATATGATGATAGTTTTAGAAAAATCTTTATATTTTTCAGAAATTTCTGATGGAATGTATGATCCTACTGTTTTTCCTTTAGTTGACTTATGGGGTTTTGGACCTTCTTTAAAAAGTGATAAACCTAAAAATGATAGTATAATCAAAGTATTAAATTATGTTTCTTATAAAAATATAGAAATTTCAAATAATAAAATTAATTTAAAAAATAAAAATACAATTATTGATTTAAGCTCAATTGCTAAAGGATATGCTGTTGATAAAGTTGCAGATTTACTTTTAAATGAAGGTTATGATAATTTTATGGTTGAAATAGGTGGAGAAGTTAAGTGTATTGGTAAAAATCATGGTGCTGAATGGGTTATAGGTATCACAAATCCTTTAGATGATTTTAGTTTAATTAAGACCAATCTTTCTAATTTATCAATGGCTACATCAGGAAGTTATAATAATTATACATATTATGATGGAATTAAATATTCTCATATTATAAATCCCAAAACGGGTTTTCCTCTTGAAAATAATATTATAAGCGCTACGGTCATAGCCCAAGATTGTATAGATGCTGATGCTATTGCAACTTTATTGATGTTATTTCCATATAAAAAAGGTTTAGATTTAATAAATACTATTGATAATGTAGAATGTTATCTAATTATTGAAGATGAAGAAAAAAAAGTAGTAAAGCAAAGTACAGGATTTTACAAATATTTATTTTAGCTTTTTAAACATTTATATTTTTCAATTAGAGAGCAAGTACATGGATTTTCATCAGTACCACAAGTTGATTTAATACCTTTGTTATTAAATAAATATCCTATGCTCATTAATAAAAAAATAAATAATAATAAAATAGTAGCAATAAATACTGTTAGAATCATATTAAATATTACTAAATTTATGATGTTATTTTCTATTCAAATATATGCAACTGAATAAGTTTATATTATCCTTATGTTTTTTTGGTATCTTAATTTCAGGTGATTATGGTACTTCCGGCATAGCTAATCATGCTGATCAACATTTGCATATTGATGGTTCTACTATTAGTTTACTATGGATAATTCCTTTTATTGGTATTCTTCTGTCTATTGCTATTTTTCCTATTATTAATCCAAGTTATTGGCATCATAATTATGGAAAGATTTCAGCTTTTTGGGGTATATCTTTTCTATTGTTTTTTATGATTTATTTTGGTGTAAGTCCATTAAAGTTTTATTTAGTTGAGGTGTATTTAAAAGAATTCCTTCCATTTATTGTCATATTAATTGCTTTATTTACTATTTCAGGAGGAGTCCTCATTTCCGGCAATATGCAGGGTACACCTTTATTAAATACTTCTATATTATTAATTGGAACTATTTTAGCTTCATGGATGGGAACCACTGGAGCATCAATGTTATTAATAAGACCGTTGATTAAATCAAATAAAGATAGGAAAAACAAAGTCCATATATTTGTATTTTTTATTTTTCTAGTTTCTAATATTGGAGGAGCGCTTACCCCCCTTGGAGATCCTCCTTTATTTTTAGGTTTTTTAAAAGGTATCAACTTTTTTTGGACAACAACCAATCTTTTATTACCTATGATTTTTGTTTCAATACCTTTATTGATAATTTTCTATATTTTCGATTATTATGTTTATAAGAAAGAAAGTTTAAATTTAAATAATAGCGATTTTTCAATAAAAATTGATGGGAAATTTAATTTAATATTAATTTTATTTGTAATCCTAACAGTTGTAATAAGTGGTGTATGGAAATCTGATATTTCTGACAAATCTAATTGGTTTGTAGAGTATGGAGGTGAATGTATGATGACTTATGGTACCTTTTTCCAGGTAACTTCATTACTTCTTCTTTCAATTATATCATTAAAGTTCACACCTAGTTATATTAGAACAGAGAATGATTTTACTTGGGAACCTGTAAAAGAAGTATTTAAATTGTTTGCTACTATTTTTATAACTATGGTACCAGCTATAGCTATGTTGAAAGCTGGTCTAAATGGACCTCTACAACCTATAATATCTCTTCTTACAAATTCGGATGGTAATAATATAAATATAATGTATTTTTGGATAACAGGTGGATTATCAAGTTTTTTGGATAACGCGCCTACTTATCTTGTTTTTTTCAATACAGCAGGTGGTGATCCAATTTATCTTATGAATCAAGGTAGAGAAACTTTGCTTGCAATATCTGCTGGTGCTGTATTCATGGGTGCTATGTCATATATTGGAAATGCTCCAAATTTTATGGTAAAATCAATAGCTGAAGAAAATAAAATTGATATGCCCTCATTTTTTGGCTATATGCTTTGGTCACTAATTTTTATAGTTCCTGTATTATTAATATTTTCAATAATTTTTTTCTAATTTATGCTTAATTGGAATCTATTAGATAAAATTTTAAAAGGTACTAAGAAAGTATTTCTTACAACTCACGTTAATCCAGATGCTGATGGTCTTGGTTCTGAATTAGGAATGTATTATTTTCTTACTAGCCTTAATATTGAATGTAAGATTATAAACTCATCTAAGACGCCTGATTATTTAAGTTTTTTAGATCCTGATAATATAATTGAAGTATGGGACAATGATAAGCATATGAATTGGATTTCGAATGCAGATGCTGTAATATCTTTTGATATAGGTGATCATAAAAGGATGAATGAGCTTAGTGATGTAATAAAAATCCATAATATTTTTTCTATTGTTATAGATCATCATCCATACGATTCTGATTATTTTGACTTAGTATTAGTAGATACAAATTGTGCTTCGACTGGTTATATGGTATGGTCTTACTTACAATATAAAAATTTTACAGAATACAATCAAATTTCTCTTGATGCGCTTTATTCAGCATTGATAACAGATACTGGTTCTTTTCGATTTAATTCAACAGATTCCAATAGTCATAAAATGGCTGGATTTTTGATTGATAAAGGTGTGAAACCTTATAATGTTTATGAAAAAATTTATGAAAGACGAAGTTTAGAACAAATAAATCTTCTTTCTGAGTCAATTAAAAATTTAAAGTTTAGTTTTAAAAATCAAGTCTGTGGAGTTATAATTTCAAAAGAAATTCAAGAGCGAGCTGGATCATCTTATGAATATGTCGAAGGATTTACTGATTTTTTTAGATCAATAAATAACGTTCAAGTTGCTTATTGTATAGTTGAGCAAAACCATTCATTTAGAATTAATTTTAGATCAAGAGGAAAATATATAATTAATGATATTGCAATATCTTTTGGAGGAGGTGGACATAAGTTAGCAGCTGGAGCAACTGTAAATAATCTTGATGCTGAAGAGATAGAGCAGAAAATCTTAAATAAATTAAAAGGAAAAATAAATGTCAATTAAATCTGATAAATGGATTAAGAGAATGTCAATTAATAATAAAATGATTGAGCCTTTTGTAGAAAGTAATATTCGTAATGATGTTGTCTCATACGGTCTTTCTTCTTATGGTTATGATATAAGAGTTTCTGATGAATATAAAATATTTACTAATGTAAATAATAGTATTATTGATCCAAAGAAATTTGATGATAAGTCATTTGTAAATTTTAAAGGTGATGTATGTGTTGTTCCAGCTAATAGCTTTGCATTAGCAAGAAGTATTGAATATTTTAAAATTCCAAGAAATGTTTTAACTATATGCTTAGGTAAATCTACATATGCCAGATGTGGAATTATCGTAAATGTTACTCCTTTTGAACCAGAATGGGAGGGTTATGTAACCCTAGAAATATCAAATACAACTCCTTTACCTGCAAAAATTTACTCTAATGAAGGATTATGTCAGGTTATATTTTTTGAATCTGATGAAGATTGTAAAGTTTCTTATAAAGATAAATCAGGTAAATATCAGTCTCAAGTTGGAATAACGTTGCCTAAGCTATAAATGAAGATAATTATTGCAAAAAATGCTGGATATTGCTTTGGAGTTAGAGATGCTGTAGATATGGCACACGATATAGCAAAACAAGAAGGTGAAGTTTATATGCTTGGAGATATAGTTCATAATGAAAAAGTAGTGAGTGATTTAAATAATGCTGGTGCAAAAGTAGTTAATTCATTAAAAGATGTACCTAAAAATGGAACAGTATTGTTTAGAGCGCATGGAACAAAAAATGATATTTGGGAAGAAGCTAACCGTTTATCTCTCGATATAAAAGATGCAACTTGCCCTTTAGTACATAAAATTCATGAAGATGTAAGAAATCTACATAGTGAAGGTAGAAAGATTATTGTCATTGGTGATCATGGACATGATGAAGTAGTAGCAATTGCTGATCAAGCAAAAAATACTATTGTTGTATCTAATCCTGAAGAAGCAAAAAATTTAAAGAGAATAAGAAAAGCTGGTATTGTATCACAATCAACTCAAGCAATTGAAAATGTAAAGGAAATAATTTCAATATTAATGACTAAAATTTTTGATTTAAGATTTGTTAATACGATTTGTTATCCAACCAAAAGAAATCAAGAACAGATAAAAGATTTAGCAAAAATTGTTGATATAATGATTATAATTGGCTCTTTTACTAGTGCAAATTCAAAGAGGTTAACATCTTTATCAAAAGATTTAAATAATAATACATTTCAAGTTACAGATGAAAATGAATTAGATGAAAAATGGTTTCATAATTGCAAAACAGTTGGTATAAGTGCTGGAGCATCGACACCTGATTACTTGATTAAAAACATTAAAAATAAAATAGAAAGAATAGGTAAAAAAATATGAAAAAAAATACATTTGAATTAAAAGTTGGATTAGCTGAAATGCTCAAAGGTGGAGTCATAATGGATGTAACTAATTCAAAACAAGCAAAAATTGCAGAAAAAGCTGGTGCATGTGCTGTCATGGCTTTAGAGCGAATTCCATCAGATATTAGGGCAGATGGTGGCGTTTCAAGAATGTCAGACCCTAAAATGATTATGGAAATACAAGATAGTGTATCTATACCTGTAATGGCTAAATGTCGAATAGGTCACTTTGCTGAAGCACAAGTATTGCAAACATTAGAAATTGATTTTATTGATGAAAGTGAAGTTTTAACTCCTGCTGATAATGCTAATCATATATACAAACATGATTTTAAAGTTCCCTTTGTATGTGGTGCAAGGAATTTAGGTGAAGCATTAAGAAGAGTTGATGAAGGAGCTGCTATGATTAGAACAAAAGGAGAGGCAGGCTCTGGTAATATAGTTGAAGCTGTTACTCATATGAAAACTATAGTTAGTGAACTTAATGCATTGCAATCCTTTTCCTCAACTAAATTAAAGTCATATGCTGAAAAAATCAACGCATCTTATGAAATAGTTAAGCTTACAAAAGATAAAAAATCGTTACCCGTACCAAATTTTAGTGCTGGAGGTATTGCAACTCCAGCTGATGCATCTCTAATGATGCAGCTTGGCGCAGAATCTGTTTTCGTGGGTTCAGGTATATTTAAAGCTAAAGATCCTGAGGGTATGGCAAATGCTGTTGTTGAGGCAACTACTTATTTTGATGATCCAAATATTGTATGCAAGGTTTCAACAGGACTTAAAAAAGCAATGGAAGGTTTAGATATTTCACAAATACCAGAAGATCAACTCTTACAAAAGAGAGGTTGGTAGTGACAATTGGTGTTTTAGCTTTACAAGGTGATTTTTCTTTACATTTAAAAGTTTTAAGTAAATTAAAAGTATCTGGTATTTTAGTAAAAAAGACAACTGATTTTGATTTAATTAATGGATTAATAATACCAGGAGGTGAATCAACTGTCATGTCTTTATTAATAGATAAGTTTAATTTGTACAAAAAAATAAAAGATTTTGCCATTGAAAATTGTGTATATGGAACTTGTGCCGGTGCAATTTTGGTTTCATCAGAGTGCGATGATAAGAAAATAAATACATTAGATTTAATTAAAATTAAATCATTAAGAAATTTTTATGGTAGACAGATAAATTCTTTTTCAAAAAAGATAAGTATCAATTTTTTAAAAAATAAAATCAATGCTTCTTTTATTAGAGCTCCTAAACTTAAAAGTTTATCAAAAAAAAATAAGGTTTTAGCACTTTACAAAAATGATCCTGTATTATTACAACATAAAAATATACTTGTTTCTTCATTTCATCCTGAGTTATCATCAAGTACTATTATTCATCAATATTTTATAAAGATGGTTAAAAATAATGTATAAAATTTTAAATAAAATTAAATCACCCAAAGATGTTAAAAGTTTATCAATTAATGATTTAAAAAATTTATCTTCTGAATTATCACATTATATACATGAAGTTGTATCTGAAAAAGGTGGACACTACTCATCTCCTTTAGGTGCAGTAGATTTAACTATTGCTTTGCACTATGTTTATAATACACCTATAGATAAATTAATTTGGGATGTAGGTCACCAAGCATATGCCCATAAAATAATTACAGGAAGAAAAAATGAGTTTAAAAGTATAAGACAGTATGGAGGTATAAGCGGTTTCTTGAAAATTGATGAAAGCGAATTTGATAGTTTTGGTGCGGGACATGCAAGTACTTCAATTTCTGCTGGACTTGGTTTTGCTCATTCAAGAGATAAAGACAAGAAAAATCATCAAATAGTTTCAATAATTGGTGATGGAGCTATGACAGGAGGATTAGCCTATGAAGGTTTAAATAATTTGGGTTTTCACAAAACTCAGATGACAGTTGTTTTAAACGATAATTCATACTCAATATCTGAAAGTGTTGGTGCATTATCAAAATATTTGACTAGAATTGTTACTAATCCAACTTATAATAAATTAAGAAAAGACTTATGGAATCTAACTGATAAAATACCAACAATTTCTAATCCTATTAAAAAAATTATTAAGAAAACTGAAGGAAGTTTAAAAGCTTATTTAACACCAGGTATTTTATTTGAGGAGCTTGGATTAAGATATATTGGGCCAATTGATGGACATGATATTGAAAATATGATTAGAGTCTTTAACTCTATAAAAGAAATGAATACTCCAGTATTACTTCATGTTCATACAAATAAATCAAAAGGTATAAATATTGGAGATAAAGACGCAATTAAGTACTACAGTTTGTCAGGTAGCTCTAATAGTACTGATCTTGAAAAAAATACAACAAGTTACTCAAAGTTATTAGGAAAAACATTAACTAAAATCGCTGATGATTATAGTTTTGAATGTATAACAGCAGCTATGGGTATTGGAACTGGTCTTGAAGAATATTACAAAAAGTATCAGAACAGATACATAGATGTTGGTATTGCTGAAGAGCATGCAGTTACATACGGTGCAGGATTAGCTGCTGATGGCAAAATGCCTGTTATTGCTATTTATTCAACCTTTATGCAAAGAGCATATGATTGTATCCTTCATGATTTTGCTCTACAAAAATTACCTGGTTTATTTTGCATGGATAGATCTGGCTTAGTAGGAAACGATGGTCCTACTCATCATGGTGTTTTTGATATTAATTTTTTGTCATCTATTCCCGGTCTTATTTTAAGTGCTCCTAAAGATGGTAATGAGTTTATGGATTTAATATATACAGCCATAAAAAATAAGCACCTAATGTCTATTAGGTATCCAAAGAGCGTAACTGTATTTAATGAAAAACATAATTTTAATGATATAAAAATTGGTACTTGGGAATATATAAGAAAATCTAGTTCAAAAATTTGTATTTTAACATTTGGAAGAATGATTGAACATGCTAGTTTATCTGCAAAAGTTATTAAAAGTGAGCTTAATGTAGATGTAACAATTATAAATTGTAGATTTATAAAACCTCTTGATGAAAAGATGCTAAAATTACTTTCTGAACAGCACGATATCTTTATTACAATTGAAGAAGGGATGGTTAGAGGAGGGTTTGGTTCATCAATTCTTGAGTTTTTCTCAAAAAATAATATTTCAAAAACATTAAAATTAATTGGAATAAAAGATCATTTTTCTAATCATGGTAATAATTCTAATTTATTTAAAGAAGAAGGTTTGGATGTTGATTCAATTACTAATATCATAAAAGAATACATGTAATGTCAAAAAATAATAAAAATAATGAATATAAATCTTTATCAGGAAAAGATAATAAATCTTTTTATAAACCTAATGAAGCAGATAAAAGATATGACCAAAATCTTAATGATCCTGGTGAATACCCTTATACACGTGGCATACATAACAGTATGTATAGAGGAAAATTATGGACCATGAGGCAATTTGCTGGTTTTGGTAAACCAGAAGAAACTAATGAACGTTTTAAATTTCTACTAAATCAAGGACAAACAGGCCTATCAGTAGCTTTTGATATGCCAACCTTGATGGGCTATGATCCTGACCATGATTTTGCATTAGGTGAGGTGGGACATTGCGGTGTATCAGTATCTAATTTAAAAGATATGGAGCGTTTATTTGAAGGTATTGATTTGACTAAAGTTAGTGTATCCATGACAATTAATGGTCCTGCAATAATTATTTTTGCTTTTTACGTTGCCTTAGCAATAAAAAGAAATAATGATTTATCTTTATTAAATGGTACTTTGCAAAACGATATTCTGAAAGAATATATTGCACAAAAAGAATGGATATACCCTCCTAAAGAATCAATGAGAATTATAACTGATATGGTTTCATATTGTAAAAATAATTTACCTAGATATAATACTATTTCAATAAGTGGATACCACATAAGAGAGGCGGGTTCTACTGCACAACAAGAATTAGCATTTACTTTAGCTAATGGATTTACTTACGTAGATCATTGTATTGAAGCAGGTTTAGATGTAGATGATTTTGTTCCAAGGTTTTCTTTTTTCTTTAATTCTCACTCAGATTTTTTTGAAGAAATAGCGAAATATAGAGCAGCAAGAAAAATTTGGTCAAATTTTATGAAGAATAAATATAAAGCTAAAAATCCTAAGTCCCATAAATTACGATTTCATACTCAAACAGCAGGTTGTTCATTAACTGCTCAACAACCAGAAAATAATATTACTCGAACATCTTTTCAAGCATTGTCTGCTGTCTTAGGTGGTACTCAATCTTTGCATACAAACTCCATGGATGAGACATTAGCACTGCCTTCACAAAAAGCTGCTGAAATTGCTCTTAGAACACAGCAAATTTTAGCCCACGAAACAGGTGTTGCTAATGTTGCTGATCCTTTGGGAGGTTCATGGTATGTAGAAGAGTTAACAGAAAAGATGGAGAAAGATGTTCTTGAATATTTTAAAAAAATTGACAAAAGAGGTGGTGTTGTTGAATGTATTGAATCTGGATATTTGCAAAGAGAAATTGCTGATTCTTCAGCTGAATTAAATGAAAAAATTGATAGTAATCAAAGAATAATCGTTGGAATGAATGATTATATTAATGAAAAAGAAGAAATAACTATACCAATATTAAAAATTTCTAATAAAGTTGAACAAGATCAGATAAAATTAATTAGTAATCTTAGAAAATCTAGAAATGATACTAAAGTTAAAGACAAATTAAAAAAAATAGAACAAACTTGTAAGACAAAACATAATTTACTTAGCCCAATAATTGAAGCAGTATTAGAATATGCTACTCTAGGTGAGATTGTTGAATCAATGAAAAATGTTTTTGGTGATTGGCAGGAGAAATCAGTAATATGAAAAGTAATTATACTATTGGAGTTGAAGAAGAGTATATGCTTTGTGATAACGTTGGTGACTTAGCAAATAAAGCAAACTTTTTAATGAAAAATTTACCTAAAGATTTAACAGATAGATATAGTTACGAACTTATTTTATCTGAGTTTGAATCAAATACTTCTGTCCACGATAACGTGTCTAATTGTTTATCTGAAATTAGTTTATTAAGAAATACAATTAATAATATTGCAAAAAAAAATAATTTTAAAATAGGTATCAGTGGAACTCATCCAACTGCTAGAACTGATGAACAAGAATTTGTTATTAATGATTCTTATAACTGGGTTTCTGAACAATTAAAGTATTATGCTTCAAAAAATATAACTTTTTCAATTCATGTTCACATAGGCTTAAGTGATAAGGATAAATTAGTTAGCGTAACCAATACTCTTAGAAGGTGGATTTCTCCTCTTTTAGCATTATCAACAAATTCTCCTTTTTTTGAGGGTCAAAATACAGGTATGCTTTCTTCTAGAACCTTTCAGTTTGGTTTATTTCCTAGAACAGAAATACCATCTTTTTTGAATTCTTACAAGGATTATGAAGAAATTATAAATAAATATATTGAAACAAAAACCATATCAAAACCTCGTCAGATTTGGTGGAAAATTAGGCCACATTATGATTACAATACTATTGAATTTAGAGTATGTGATGTTCAAAGGTCTCTTCAAAACACAGAAATGATTATATCTTTAGTTCAAGCATTGGTTCGAAGTATTGTTATTAATAATGATTATAATCATGATTATTGCTATGAGTACCTAACAGATGGGCTTTGGAAAGCTTCTTCAAAAAATATGTCATGTAAAATAATAGATCCTTTAGATTCTAAATTACTAACTATGGAAGATATGATAGGTAGAATGATTGCATATAGTAAAAATTCTTTAGATTACTTTGGTAATTCTCATGTTATTAATACAGTTCAAAATATTATTAAAAATGGTACTGAAGCTAATGATCAAATTAAAGTATATGATAAACATGGTTTTAAAAAATTAAAAAAATACTTAATGTCTTCCATTGATTATAATTACAAAAGGAGAAATTATGTCTAGGAAAATTGTTCACGTAGTAGGTACTGGAACTATTGGAGAGCCGTTAATTGGATTATTGTGTGATTTTAAGGATGACCTTGGTATTGATGAGGTTACATTTCATAAAAATACACCATTAACGACAGATAGATCTAAAGTACTTAATTTAATAAAAAAAAGAGGAGCAAGATTAACAACTCATGAGGATAAGTTTGATGGTTTTAATAATATTGGTCTTAATCCTGACTTCAATACTGAAGAAGCAATTTCAAGAGCTTCTGTAGTAATAGATTGTACACCTAAAGGTTTTGGTCATATGAATAAAAATCAATATTATGAGAAATATGAAAAAAATACTCTAGGTTTTGTTGCTCAAGGGTCAGAATCTGGGTTTGGCAAGCGATATGCAAGAGGAATTAATGATGAAGCTTTAAAAGTTGGTGAAGATAAATATATTCAAATTGTTTCTTGTAATACGCATAATTTATCAACCATTATAAACACACTAGTGTTAGATGAAGGAGATGATAATTTAGTTGAAGGTAAATTTACTTTAATTAGAAGATCTAATGATTTAAGTCAAACTTCAAGTTTTGTTCCATCACCTCAAGTTGGCTCACACAGCAGTGAAAGATTTGGAACACATCATGCTGAAGATGCATACAAACTATTTAAAACAATGGGATTAGATTTGAATTTGTACTCTTCAGCAATGAAGGTCAATTCCCAGTACATGCATATTTCTCATTTCTCTTTAAAAGTTAAAAATAAAACATCAATGACTAAAATTATTGATAAACTAGAAAAAAATGATAGAATTGCTTTGACAAACAAAATTAATGCAAACGAAGTTTTCTCTTTTGGAAGAGATCATGGACACTTTGGTAGAATTTTGAATCAAGTTGTTATTCCTGTACCTTCACTCGCTATGATTAATGATTATGAAATTACCGGTTTTAGCTTTACTCCACAAGATGGTAATTCAATACTTAGTTCAATATCAATAGCAGAGTGGTTTTTATATCCAAATTCATATGAAGATAAGATACAATGTTTAAAGCCATTGTTTTTTGATGAAGTCTAAAGTTAATGAGATATTTAAATATTTTTTAGATAATAAAATAAAAAATGTTTTATTATCAATATCTAGTGGTGTAGATAGTTTAGTTTTATTACATGTTTTGTTAAGAACTAGAGAAATAAATAATAAATTAAATATTTCTTTATTTCATACTAATTACAATTTTCATAATAAATCTAATGATGCAGAATTATTATGTCGACAGATATCTTCCAAATTTAATCTAAAACTCCATTTATTAAATAAAAAATTAAATAATAAAAACTTTGAACATAATGCTAGAAAAATAAGGTATAACGAAATATTTAGACTTGTTAAGGAATATAATTACGATAAAGTTTTAACTGCTCATAATTATAATGATCAATTAGAAACGCTTATAATGAAAGATAATGATAATGCAAATTGGATTTCTCGAATTGGAATTCGTAAAAAAAATCATTTATTATATAGACCAATTTTAGATATTAATAAAAAACAAATATATAATTATGCTAAAAAAAATAACTTGATATGGATTGAAGATTCAACAAATAAAGATATATCATTCACGCGAAATAAAATAAGATATTTAATTAGCAAAAACCGTTATAAGAAAATTTATTATAATAACTTGATAAAGTTAAAAAATAAATCTGATGTTAAATATTTTGATTATTTAAATAAATTTAAAAAAAATAGTAAAGATTTTATTTTAAGGAAAAGTAAGTATTTTATTGAGATAAATTTAAATTTTTTAGATTTTTTCTCATCATTGGAAACCAAGCTTTTTTTTAACTATTTAGTTTCTAGTTCATTTAAAGATGAAGCATTAAAAATAACTGATTCTCATTGGTTTAATATTTACGAAATAATTAAAAATGGAAGAAATGGTACATCGATAAATCTTTCTAATAGAATTTTATTACAGAAAGAAAGGGGTAGTATTATCATATCAATTCCGAGAACCCTTAATAATAAAATTCTAATTAATGATGAAAACGAAACCTATAATTGGTATGATTCTCATATTTCCTTTAAATCTTTTGAAAATAATGATATGAATATTGTGCCGATTAATTTGATAAAGAATGGCTCTTATATATCACATTGGAAGAAAGGTGATAAAATTCGTTTAAAAAACTCAACAAAAAAAATTAGTGATATATTTATAAACAATAAAATATCAAATTATGATAAATTGTACTACCCTGTAATAAGAGGTAATAAAGGAAATGTGATTTGTGTGCCTGACTTAGCAACTATGTATTATAGTAAGTTTAATAAATCTAAATGTTTATCATTAATAATGAAAAGGGGAGATTTAAAATGATAAGAAAGAATATCATAAGCTTTATTTTGTTAATAAATTTTGTAATTCCTCACTCAAATAATCATACTGTGTATACCAGTTTTGATATTATGGATTTAAGTGGATGTCCATCCTTGAAATCTGGTATAATCTCTAATGTTGTAATGTCATTTCCTACTCCTCATGGTAAAACAAAAAGTTTTCACATGTACAAATCATCAGTAATTCCAAGAGAACTAAGTGATAAATTTTCATCTATTTTAACTTATACTGGAGTTGGTGTTGAATTCCCATCTGAAAGGGTTAGTTTGACTGTTAGTGAATCTTTCGTAAAAGCTATGATATTAAGTTCAGAAGGAAATGTTTTTATTTCTAATTTAAACCAATCTGACCAATTTAGAGTTTCTTTTAATGAAAGTGATTTAGCGCTTGAGAATAATGAATTTAATTGTGGTAATACCATTTCTTCTAATAGTTCGATATTGCGTAATTTTGATAGTTGTATTGGAGAAAATGAACCATGTTATACAATGGGTGATAAATTAATTACCTATAGAATAGCGATGATAATGACAACAGATGCAACTAATGCAGTTTCTGATGGTACCGTTCAAGGTGGTCTAACTTGGATTGCTTCAATGGTTAATCAGCTGAATTTACTTTGGAGAAGAGAGCTAGGCTTTGAATTTGTTCTTATCCCAAATCAAGATATTTTAATTTTTACAGATGATAATTTAACACCAGGTGGTGATGATGGTTTTACTTACACTTGGGATACCTGCACACAAGCTGATGGTGACCCTAAATATTGTGAACTTGGTAATGTTGAGCCATATCTGGATTCGGTAATAGGAGTTGGTGGTTTAAATGCTCCAAGTGAATCACGTTTATGGGAGTATGGATTAGTTCTTAATCCTATTTATAATGGCGGTGTAGCACAGGCTCCAGGACCTATTTCTGCTAATAATCCTGATTATGCTGTATTAAACCATGAACTTGGTCACAATCTAGGTTCAGCTCACAATATTACTATTGAAGGAGGGTACAGATGTACACTTGGTGGTACAATAATGGGTTCAAGAACTAGAACATCTGATGGAGGTATAGGAGATCAATACTCTTTGCATACAATTGAGATGGGATATAAAAAATATAATGAACTCTTAAATAATCCAATATATTCAAATACATATTCTTATTTAAATGGATATACAAGCATTCAATCAAATAATATTATACCAGAATTAAATGTTCCTAATTCCAATTTCTCAATACCAAAGGAAACGCCATTTTTATTAGAAGGAAGTTCAACTCCGAGTAATCCCAACTATTTATTTTCATGGGAGCAAAACGATCCATCCTCAGTATCATATTGTATGGATTTAACTGGAGCTGCTGGGGAATGTTCAGGTTTATCTCCATGGCCATCAAATGAAGGGCCATTATTCGCAACAGTTGATCTAAGTCATGAAGGTTATAAACGATATTTTCCTTCAATGAAAAGTTTATTAAATAATCAGTATTCTTCAACTACAGATGACTATGGTACAATCTTAACTGTTGAAAGGTTACCTTTCGCATCAAGAGATATTAATATGAGGTTGCAGGTTAGAACAAACGATCTTCAGTCAAGTGCAATTAATTTTAAAGGTGTTCAATTTTCTGTAGATGGAGATTCAGGTCCTTTTAGAGTTACTTCTCAAGCTGAGCCTATTTCATGGCCATCTGAATCAACTCAAACAATTACTTGGGATGTATCAAATACTAATCAAGCTCCTGTAAATTGTTCTAATGTTGATATATATTTATCTAGAGATGCAGGAAGAAATTTTGATATGCTTCTTGCTGATGATGTATCAAATGATGGATCACATGATATTGCTCTTCCTATGCTTGCTAATATAGATTCTTGCCGAATAATGGTAAAAGCTTCAGATAATATTTTCTTTGATATTAACAATGCTTATATAAGTATCACAAATACTCAAAATCCTAATATCTCTCTAGCTACAGATGTTATAAGTTTAGAGACAATATCTTCCAATACAGTTAATACTGAATTTACACTAACAAATAGCGGTGAAAATGGTTCTGTTTTAGTTTATGATATTGGAATTATTGATAACATATTTTTATCTGAAGATTTTGATAATTTAACTTTAGATAATACTCTTTCAACAACTGAATATAATTTACCAGAAAATTGGGAAAGATCATCAAATGGAAGAGGTTGGATTGTTGGAACAGAAGAAACAAGTGCATGGCCGTATGAAATGAGTGATTTGTATTTTGATATTCCAGATTGGTCAGGAGGAAATTATGTTTACACTGATGATGAACAATATAATATCTGTCCATCGTGTACTACTGATTGTTCTTCTATAAATGGGTGTACTGATGGTAGTATGGATTTTTTAATTACTCCATTAATTACAATTCCAAGTCAATCATTAGCTGAATTATCTTTTGACTATTGGTTTAAATATACTATTGGAAATCAGCATTCTAATTCGATTCAAGTATATGATAATAATCATTGGATTAACCTTGATGTCTTAAGTCAAAGTTCAGATCAGTTTATAAAAAAATCATACAATTTAGAATCCTATGCTGGAAAAGAAATTAAAATAAGGTTTCATTCTGAGTCAGATGAATCAGGCGATGGTTTAGGGGGTGGTTGGGCCATTGATAATATTCTATTAAACTCAAACCCAAATTGGATTTCTACATCATCAAATTCGGGTAGCTTAATAGGCGGTGAAAGTGTAAGTATACCCTTGTTGATAAATACAAATGAATTTAATTATGGAGAAACCTACAGCACAAATATATTTATAAATGATTCAATCAATAACTTATCAGAACAAATAAATTTATCTCTATGTTTTGGTGAATATGATCAATGTGGAATTTGCGGTGGAGGTAATACTCCAAATACTGGTTTTTGTGATTGTGAAGGAACACCTAATGGATTAGCAGAACAAGATTGCTTTGGAACATGTAATGGTACTGCTACTATAGATAACTGTGGAAATTGTTATGGTGGTAATACAGGTATTGATGCCTGTTTACAAGATGAGTGTGGCGTATGGGGTGGTCCAGGTACAGGATTAAATCAATGTTGTGGTGAAAACATTCCAGCTGTTACAGAACCTGTTTGTTTAGATACGGATAATGGTGCTGTTGATCCATATGGAGATGATTGCGCAGCATATAATGATTATCCTTCTTGGTGTGGGAACTATGATGATGACGATTTTATATCTAATGAAATGTGCTGTATATGTGATGGTGGTACTATAACTGAAGATATAGTTACTCCAGAAATCTTAGCACTTGGCCCTGATGGAGAACAGCAAGATTGTGCAGGAATATGCGGAGGTTGTGCTACTGAAGATGCTTTTGGTGTATGTGATGGTTTGTCAACGTGTCAAATCGTAGGAGATTTAAATAATGATTTATCTGTAAATATTGTAGATGTTATTTTTCTTGTTAACACAGTTTTAGCTACAACCTATAATCCTGATGGAGATTTCAACAATGATAATGTTGTAAATATCGTTGATATTATTTTCCTTGTAAATATTATATTAGAACAGTAAAGGATTGATTTTGGAAAAAATTAAATATAAAAATCATAATTTTATAAAATATTTATCTGAGAAAGATATTAACATTAGAATTAATGATATCGCAAAGCTTTTAAATAAAGATTATAAAGATAAAAATCCAATTGTTGTTGGTGTTTTAACAGGTTGTGTTTTTTTTATGATGGACCTATTAAAAAAATGTGATTTTGATTATGAAATATCGTTTGTTTCAGCAAAATCATATTCAGGAAATCTTCGAGGAAAATTGTCAGTTGAAGAGATTGATGAAAATTTTAAGAATAAAGATATTATTATAGTAGAAGACATTATTGATTCAGGTGCAACTATAAAAGAAATATATTCACGTTTTAATAGTTTGGGACCAATAAGTATAAAAGTTGTAACTTTACTACATAAAAATATAGCAAAAAACATAGAAGATATCGATTCGATAACTGCTTTTGATATTGAGAATAAGTTTGTAATAGGATACGGCTTAGATTATAATAATTTATTTAGAAATTTAAAGGATATATATATAGACGATGAGTGAAGAAAAAGATAAGATAAAAAATAAGTTAATGAAAAATTTAGGTGGAAATTTTTTATTATGGATTGTCATAATAATAGTTTCAGTTTCTGTTTTACAGTACGCTTCTATTGCACCAAAATCAATAGAGATTAGTTATGCTGAGTTTACTGATATTTATAAGGATCAATATGAAAACATATCTTCGGTTACTATTGAAGATAAGTTTTTAGTTGGAACTTGTGAGCCAACCTGTTTTGGTACTTTATCAAATAATGAGATTAGCTCATTTACTGTAGTTTTACCTGAATTGACAAATGATTTAGTTAATGAACTAGTAAATCTAGGTATTGATGTTAAAATTAGACAAAAAACATTATCATTTTTAGATTATGTTTTTCAATTTTCTCCTTGGATTCTTATATTAGTTTTTTGGTTTTTGATAATGAGACGTATGCAGGGTGGTGTCGGAGGACAAAATAATATTTTTTCATTTGCTAAAAGTAAGGCAAAAGTTGTTGATTCTAAAAAAACAAAAAAGTTATTCAAGGATGTTGCTGGTTGTGAAGAAGCCAAAACAGAGCTTCAGGAGATTGTTGACTTTTTAAAGAAATCTGACAAATACCATAAAATTGGAGCAAAAATTCCTAAAGGTGCTTTGCTTTTAGGCCCTCCTGGAACAGGTAAAACATTACTTGCTAAAGCAGTTGCAGGAGAAGCAAATGTTCCATTTTTCACAATTAGTGGAGCTGAATTTGTAGAAATGTTTGTTGGAGTTGGAGCAAGTAGAGTTAGAGATTTATTTAATCAGGCTAAAACTAATTCACCTAGTATAATATTTATTGATGAGATTGATGCTGTTGGTAGACATAGGGGTGCAGGTTTAGGTGGTGGTCATGATGAACGTGAGCAAACTTTAAATCAGATATTAGTCGAAATGGATGGTTTTGATACCAATACAAATGTAATACTTCTTGCAGCAACTAATAGACCTGATGTTCTTGATAAAGCTCTTTTGAGACCAGGAAGATTTGATAGACAAATCGTTGTTGATTCTCCAGATGTTATTGGAAGAGAAATGATATTAAAAATTCATACAAAAAAAATACCTTTAGCAAAAGATGTCAAATTAAATATTATTGCTCAAGGTACTCCTGGATTAGTTGGTGCTGACCTTGAAAATCTTGTAAATGAAGCTGCTTTACTTTCAGCAAGAATGAATAAAACAAAAGTCAGTATGAAATATTTGGAGGATGCAAAAGATAAAGTTATGATGGGTGTTGAAAGAAAAAGTATGGTCTTAACAGACGAAGATAAAAAAATAACTGCTTATCACGAAGCTGGTCATGCACTTGTAGCTTACTTTACTAAATTTGCTGATCCTGTTCATAAAATAACAATTGTACCTAGAGGGAGAGCAATGGGGTTAACTGCTCAAATACCTGAAGTTGAAAGATATAATTATTCTAATAAATACTTACTAGGTAAATTAGATATTCTAATGGGTGGAAGATGCGCAGAAAAAATAATTTTTAATAACTTTACTACTGGTGCTGGAAATGATATATCAGTTGCAACAAATATTGCTAAAAAAATGGTATGTGAATGGGGTATGAGTGAAGCAGTTGGACCTATGGCTTTGGGGAAAAAAGATGAAGAAGTGTTTTTAGGAAAGGAAATTTCAAAGTCAAATGATTTCAGTGAAGAAAAATCTAGGCTTGTTGATAATGAGATTACTACTTTAATTAAAAATGCAGAAAAAAACGCAACAAATATTCTTAAAAAATACTTAAAACAATTACATGATGTATCCAAAGTATTAATTGAAAGAGAAACTCTAGATAGAACTCAATTTGAAAATATAGTTAAAAATGGTGTAGCTGATAAAGAAGAGTCTAAACCCTTAAAAAAACGAGTAAGACGAAAAACAACTAAAAAATAATTTGTCATATGTTAAATAATAGTTGTGAAATTATGGGCGTCCTTAATATCACGCCTGATTCCTTTTATGATGGTAAGTGTTTATCTAAATCCTCTTTACAAAAAAAATTCATCAATTTAGAATCATCTGATATCATAGATATAGGTGCTGAATCTACAAGGCCAGGCGCAAAATCAGTACCTGAAAATGAAGAAATCAGAAGAATTGAAGAATTTTTAAGCCTAAACTTAACTCATAAAAAATTATCAATCGATTCATATAAATCAAAAGTTATTGAATATTGTTTAATTAATGGTTTTAATATGATCAATGATATTTCTGGAGGAGGAAAGAATTTTGAAAATATTGATCTATCAAAAGAATATCATGTACCGATAGTTATCATGCATATGCAAGGTAATCCTTTAAGTATGCAGAAAAATCCAAATTATAAAAACCTAATTGATGAAATATCATTATTTTTTGATTTGCGATTAAATTATGCAGCTAAAATAGGTTTAAATATGGATAAAATAATTTTAGATCCAGGTATAGGTTTTGGTAAAAGTTTTAATAATAATTATGAAATTATTAAAAATATTAATGAATTTAAAAAATTTAATTGTAAAATCCTTATAGGTTTATCAAGAAAATCTATGCTAAATTTTAATAATAACTCACCCGATGACAGGCTATATAAAAGTTTGACTATGCAAGCTATTAGTGTATTAAATGGAGCTAATATTATTAGAACTCATGATCCTGTAGAAACCAGGGATTCATTAGAACCTGTTTTGAAGCTAAAAGAATTATAAATGGAAATTCAAGATTATATTAATAAATCTAATATTTGTTTTAGTAAATATGAAGATTTAAGGAGTTATCTTTGACGAAAAGAAAATTTCAGATAAAATATTTTACTACGAATCTAAAACTTCTGAAGAAAATTTTTGGGAAGATAAGTCTTTAGCTCATAATATTTTAAAAAAAATTAAATATTTAAATGATGAAAAAAATAGAATTTCTAAGTTAATATCTAATCTTGATTTACTAAAATTTCATTTAGAGATATTAAACGATGAAAACCATGTAAGTGATGAATCTATTGCTCATTTAAACAGTATATATGATGACTTGAAAAATTTTGAGATCTCTAGTATTATGTCTAGTAAAGATGATACTAGAAACGCTATTTTAAATATACATCCAGGTGCTGGTGGTAAAGAGTCTGAAGATTGGGCTTTTATGTTATTTCGAATGTATAAAAGATGGATTGACCAAAATAAATTTGATATGAATATTTTAAATTATCAAGATGGTGATGAAAATGGTTTAAAGGATGTATCACTTGAAATAAATGGTTTAAATGCATATGGGAATTTAAAATCAGAAGGTGGTGTTCATAGATTAGTTAGAATATCACCATTTGATACTAATTCAAAGAGACACACTTCTTTCGCTTCTGTTTTTGTTTATCCAGTAATTGATGAAGATATTGATATTACTATTGATGATAAAGATTTAAAGATTGATACATACAGGGCAAGTGGAGCTGGAGGTCAGCATGTAAATAAAACTGACAGTGCAGTTAGAATAACGCACACACCAACAGGTATTGTTTGTCAATGTCAGAATCAACGAAGTCAATTGA